>Connie_p1__coassemble_854_pt1 | contig 238565 bp, 198 predicted proteins | sample Connie_p1__metabat2_low_PE_017 | metagenome-assembled genome bin Connie_p1 | reverse complement strand
GATATAACAACCAGGCTCGACTTTTTGCTGTGTCTTCCGACCACTAGAACCCTTGCGGGTTGCACCCCCACCATTGGACGGCAGGCGCAAAAAAAGAAGGTGGGCGCGTGGGCGTCCACCTTCCGGGGAAAATTTTATAGTCGTGAAAGTTAGTCAGTCACTACTTGCATGAATTAGCCAACGTGAGGACCTGCGGCAACAAGTTCCTTACCGGCAGGATTGTTGGTGTACTTCTTGAAGTTCTTGATGAAGCGCTCGGCAAGGTCCTTAGCCTTAACGTTCCACTCTTCAGGGTTGGCGTAGGTGTCGCGAGGATCGAGGATCTTGGGATCTACACCGGGAAGTTCGGTAGGAATCTCGAAGTCGAAGATGGGGAGCTGCTTGGTGGGAGCCTTGAGGATAGCACCGTCAAGGATAGCGTCGATAATACCGCGGGTGTCACGGATAGAGATACGCTTGCCTGAACCGTTCCAGCCTGTGTTTACGAGGTAAGCCTTGGCGCCGCTCTTCTGCATGCGCTTAACGAGTTCTTCAGCATACTTGGTGGGGTGCAATTCAAGGAATGCCTGGCCGAAGCAAGCCGAGAAAGTAGGAGTAGGCTCGGTGATACCACGCTCAGTACCTGCAAGCTTAGCAGTGAAGCCTGAGAGGAAGTAGTACTTAGTCTGCTCGGGAGTAAGGATTGAAACGGGAGGAAGCACACCGAATGCATCAGCCGAGAGGAAGATTACATTCTTGGCAGCGGGGCCGGCCGAAACGGGCTCAACGATGCTCTTGATGTGGTTGATAGGATAAGATACACGAGTGTTCTCGGTTACGCTCTTGTCCTTGAAGTCGATCTTGCCTTCAGCGTCAACGGTAACGTTCTCAAGAAGAGCGTCACGAGTGATGGCGTTGTAGATGTCGGGCTCGCTCTCCTTGTCGAGGTTGATAACCTTGGCGTAGCAGCCGCCCTCGAAGTTGAAGACACCGTTGTCGTCCCATCCGTGCTCGTCGTCACCGATAAGCAGACGCTTGGGGTCGGTTGAAAGGGTGGTCTTACCTGTTCCCGAGAGGCCGAAGAAGATAGCAGTGTTCTGGCCGTTCTTGTCGGTGTTGGCCGAGCAGTGCATTGAAGCGATGCCTTCGAGAGGAAGGAAGTAGTTCATCATCGAGAACATACCCTTCTTCATTTCACCGCCGTACCAGGTGTTGATGATAACCTGCTCGCGAGAAGTGATGTTGAACACAACTGCGGTTTCGGAGTTGAGGCCGAGTTCCTTGTAGTTTTCAACCTTAGCCTTTGAAGCGTTGTAAACAACGAAGTCGGGCTTGAAGTTAGCGAGTTCCTCTTCTGAAGGAGCGATAAACATGTTGGTTACGAAGTGAGCCTGCCATGCAACTTCCATGATGAAGCGCACTGCCATGCGGGTGTCCTTGTTGGCACCGCAGAAGCGGTCAACTACGTAAAGTTTCTTATTTGAAAGTTCCTTGATAGCGATTTCCTTAACGGCATCCCAAGTCTTTTCGGTAACAGGCTTGTTGTCGTTGGGATACTCCTCGGTTGTCCACCATACATTGTCCTTTGAATTGTCATCAAGAACGATGAACTTATCCTTGGGTGAACGTCCGGTATAGACGCCTGTCATTACGTTAACGGCGCCGAGTTCAGTAACTACGCCCTTTTCAAAGCCCTCAAGCGTAGGGCAGGTTTCTTCCTTAAAGAGCTGCTCATAGGTGGGATTGTGTACAATCTCTGTGGTACCGGTGATACCGTACTGAGTTAAATCAATTTTGCTCATTTTGTAGACTTTATTTAATTGAGTTTATTAGATGTATATACTTAGTTATGGGCTATGTACTCTAAATCGCCTACAAAGATAGTCACTTTTTTGATAACGGTGACAATTAAATAAAGAAATTTTTCCGTATTACATTTTTTTAATGCTTCCCTCCCGGTTACAAGCGCATATTAAGGTATTTTTTCACCGGCGGCGACGCACCGAGCGCTTCGCTCCGCTGTCGGCCGACGACTTGGGCTTCTTCGGGGCCTTTACCTTGGCCGGTTTGCGCGAATGTGACGCCGGCTTGGCCTCCTTGCGGTACTCGCCCACGGCAACCGAGTCGGCCGACTCTGCGCCGCCACGTGCCTGCACCTCCTCGCGAGTAGGCACCCACATCATGTCGTCAAACGTTTCAAGCCTGTGCTGGATGCTGTCCTGGGCGCGACGGCGGTCGTCGGGGTCGGGATACATCTGCATCATCGACAGGTTGCGCAGGTTGCGCGTCTTGTAGATTTCGCCGTCGTAGAGCGACAGGGCGAAGAAGTCGTCGTAGGTGTAGCGCGATGCATTGTTGTCGTCGTCGACAAATGTCGTTGTCGACAGCAGATAGGGGCGCAGGTCATCCATCTTTATCCAGAACATGGGATAGCGCACATCCTCGCCGCCGAAGTCGCCGGCACGGTGAAGCACCGGACACAGCGCCTGCACCGTCGTTGTCATGCGCGTCGTGGAGCGGTCGAGCTCCCATCGCTCTATTATGTAGTAGCTCAGCACCTCGTTGCAGGGCACATCGCTCTCTTCGACCTCATAACGGCGACGCGCTCCGCTTCCAGCCTCGGTGTAAGGCACGTGGAAACGCTCAAGCACATCGACAGGGTTGACCCGATACTGCTCGGTAAACATCTCCCGCCCGTCGAGATACTCGTAGGCCGTAAGCTCGCCCGACGCAAAGCGGTTCATGATGATGCGGAACAGATTCTCCTGTCCGTCAACCACCTCCTGCGGATAGTAGAGCGACGCATTGGGCACCTTGGCGAGGTCGAGCGAACGATACACCACCTTCATCCACTGCGCGTCATCGTCGGGAACGCGCGAGTCGGCGGCCTGTCGCATCTGCATGCGGTCGCTCACCTGAGCCTGCGAGGCTGGGCGCTTGTCGTCGCCCCCTACGCGCCTCACGCCCGAGGAGGTCGATGCATTCTGAGCCGACAGAGCACCGGCGGCAGCGACCATGCACAGCGCCAGCGCGTAGCGATATATCGAAGTCATGACATTCATAATTTATTTTCTCCTGATTATTCTAATTTACAATAACTTCCATGGGCGAGATGTCACGTTCCACGCCGTCGGGACCCACAGCGCGTACACGCGAGATGAAGAATCGCTTACCGCGCGACAAGCGCTTGAACGCCTCGCGCTGTCGCGACGAGAACCGGGGACCGTCCGACAGTTCGGGCATCGCATTTCCCATCGAGTCGAAAAACAGCGTTTCAAATCCGAGAACCCGGTAGTTGACATCGAGCAGATTGTCGTCGATTGCCGCCTCAACCCCCTGAGCCTGCATGAGCTGCGACTTGGCAATGGGCTTGGAACCGCGATAGCGCACCTTGTTGCCCGCCTGATCGGTGATCGTCATATAGGGAGCGGGATCGGGCAGACGGCGCACCATGAAGCCGGTCGAGGCCACCTGACGGCGGCTGCCGTCGATGTCGGCGGTCACCTTCACCACCGCCTGTTCGCCTATGCGGTCGGGGCGGGCAATCCACTCGTCGCCGCGGCGCACGAGTGAGCCGTTGGTCATTGTCGCGCTCACCGACGACTGAGGCACGCCCGGCACCGAGATTCCAAGCGGATTGTCGATTCCGGCATACAGCACGTTCATCATCTTGGCCGACACAGTAGCGCCGGGCTCGATCACATTGTAAGTCGACTCGAAGTCGTGACGCGTAACAGTGCCGTCGTGGTGTGGCAGCTCGATGTAGCCCGAGTAGCTGAACGCTCCCGTAGCCGAAGCGTCGATTTCGAGCACTCCGCGGTCGTTGTCGAGGCGGCGGCCGTCGATATAGACCCTCGGGCGCTGTGTCGTGTCGACTGCGGCAAGCACAATGTCGGCCCGGTAGCTCGCTCCGCGCATCACGTTGCGCGACGACGGTATCACAAAGGCTCTCAGCTCGTTGACTCTCACATCGCCGGCATCGACATTGGCAAGAAGTGCGCCCAGCACCTCGCCCTCGGCATAGAGCAGGTCGTTCTGCAACTTGGTGAGCATGGTCACCGAAGCCACGGCCGGTTTTGACAGGAACAGTGCCTCCTCCCACGGCCGCTTGGCGAGTGCGCCGTCACGCAGCATGGGGTCGGTCGACAATGCGCGTTGCAGGTTGTCACGCTTCACCGGGTCGGGCACAAGCGCCGTCACCTGCTCGCGATAACGCTCGATGGCCTTGCGCAACTCTTCGCCGCGGGCATCAGGCGCAGTCACCATCACCACCGACGAGGCTTCGCGGTTTTCGGGGTGACGCAGATTGCCCGGGTCGGCATCCTCTCCGTCGGCCTCCACCGCAATGGCGAGTTTCAGCGTGTCGATGAGCGCATATAGGCTGCCGGTCATCGAGTGTATCTCCACCGCCTTGTCGCGCCATGCTCCCCCTTTCTCGGGATTCTGCGACGCTACAGCCTCAAGCCGGTCGAGAAGCGCGGTGTTGCGCGACTCCACATTCGCGTTGGAGCGCGACAACCCCTCATCGACCTGACCGAAACCGTCTAACACATCGCTCGACACGCTCAGGGCAAGCATGGCCGTCAGGACGATATACATCAGGTTTATCATCTTCTGACGCGGCGACAGATTGCGTGTATTGTTACTTCCCATCGTAAGTCTTTATCGGTTGGACGACACGGCCGACAACGGATTGGCGGTCATGGCCGTTAGCATCTTTTCGTATATTGCGTTGAGCTGCTGCATGTGCTCGGTCATCTTCTCGGCCTCCTCGCGGTAGCGGCGCGTCATCTCCGATGAATGTTCATACATGTCACGCACATCGTTCATGCCCCGGTTGACGCGGTCGATCGTTTCAAGCTGCGACCCGGCATTCTTCAGTTGCAGCTCGTAGATGGCGTTGAGTCCGGCGATATTGCGGGTGAGGCTGCGCATCTGCTCAAGGTAGTCGGCCGACACGCGGCTTATCTCCTCGCTGTCGCTTCCCGCCGCCTTATACTGCTCCATGAGCGTGGCCGACACCCCGGCGAGTGCGTCGGCGGCCTCGGCTATGCGTGCCACATGGTCATTAACATCGCCCGATGCCTGGCGGGGTGCCGCCGGAGCCACGGCAAGACCCGATGCTCCGGTCATGACCGGGCGGTCGGCGTCACGATGCGAATCGAGCACGGGAAACACATCCTCCCACCGGTATTCACGCGGCGGACGGTCGAAAGCCGTCAGGATGAACATTATCACCTCGGTGCCCATGCCCACGGTGAGAAGAAGGTCGCCGCCGGGCAGGTCGAGAATCTTGAAAAGCGCACCCCATATTACGATGGCGGCGCCTATCGAATAGGCGAAATTGAAAAAGCTCTGTCCGCGGTCGCTTGACAGAAAACGCTCTACGCGGTTACGGTATCTCTTGATTTTTCCCATTGTCACAGTTGTCTATTGACGGTTATTTGTTGCGCCCCTTGGCAAATCCGATGCGTGTGCGCACGTTACGGAATCCTATGTAGCTGCGCTGCTCGTTCTGGTACTCCCACATGCGCAGGTCGCTGCGCACGTTGTGCTGCACATCCTTCCACGAGCCGCCGCGCACTATCTTGCGCTTCATGCGGTAGGGGTCGTCGACGGCGGCGTCATATCGGTATTCGGGATTTACATCGCTCGTGAGGCGGCTCACGCTCTCATTGTAGGCGGTAGAGGTCCACTCGCTCACGTTTCCGGCCATGTCGTAGAGGCCGAAATCGTTGGGCGCATAGGATCCCACCTTGGAGGTTATTATGTGGCCGTCGCGCGTGTAGTTGCCTTCACCGGGCTTGAAGTTGGCATAAAAGCACCCCTTGTCCTCGCTCATCGGCAGGTCACCGTCCCAGGGATATTTGTTTTCACTCTTTCCGGCTCGGGCCGCATACTCCCACTCGGCCTCGGTGGGCAGTCGGTAAGGCTCGATGTGGATGCCCTCCTTGCCGAGCGACTTGCGCAGGAAGTCGGTGCGCCAGTTGCTGAATGCCATAGCCTGCTCCCAGCTCACGCCCACCACGGGATAGTCGCTGTAACCGCCGTGGGAGAAGTAGAGTCGCACGTAGGGCTCGTTAAACGAGTTGTCGAAGTCGTTGATCCACGCGGTGGTGTCGGGGTAGACATTTACTATATAGGTGTTCACGAAGTCGTAGTCGCCGGTCAATGCACGGGTTATGGTTTCGCGCACAATCTCGCCGTCGTCGTTTATGTAGGCCGTGTCCTTCGATATCACCGGGTCGCGCGTGGGCACCGGCTTGTCGGTGTTGTATTCGCGCCGTGCCGGGTTCAGGCGGTTCTTTCGCTTGGCCGCCTCGGTGTAGTTGTACACCTCGTAACGGTAGGTGAGCTGCTCGGGATCAAGCTCATGCACACCCGTCACCGGATTCACGCGGTACATGCTCTCGATGGCACGCTGCTCGTCCTCGTCGGCGTTACGCCACGGAATGGGCTTGCTCCAGTTGAGATAGGGTCCCACGGGATTGCCGTCACGGTCCTCCTCGATGCGAAACTCGTCGTTGCCGCCATAGGCCGGGTCGGCAAGTCGCTCGCGGATTATGGAGTCACGCACCCAGTAGACAAACTGCTTGTACTTGGCATTGGTGATTTCGGTTTCATCCATCCAGAATCCGTCGACCGACACTCCGCGGGCGTCGGCTCGCAGGTTCCATGCGCTGTCGGCTTCGGCCGGACCTGCCATTATCGACCCTCGGTCGACAAGCACCATGCCGTAGGGCGTAGGTTCGCTCCACGACACGCCGCCCACGCCGGTAACCTCGCCGCCGGAGTTTCCATGCCCTCCCACGGCACATGACACCGCCATGGCCGAGGCTATTATAATGATTGATAATCTTGTCGATACTCCTTTCATATTGTGATGATTACATTATGCGTATGCTTTTATGCCCGTATCGGTTGCGCGGCCCGAAGTCAAGCTTTACCTTGTAGCCGCCCCACACCTCGTGGCTGCCTCGCCCCCGGCGTGACACATCGGCCACGGCACGGTCGTAACTGTAGCCGATGAAGATGTTGCTGAACTCGGCTCCGAGCAGCAGTGCCACGGCATCGTCGTGACGCCACGCCACACCGGCCCACAGGAAGCGATTGTAACGCACGCGGGCCGTCAGCTGGCCCGTCACGCGGTCGCGGTCGGCTCTCAGAAGCATTGACGGCTGTATCTCAAATAACGTGTTTTTTATGGGAATATTGCCGCCGACCATCAAATAAAACTTGCGTCCGGCATTAAACGCGACGGCGTTGTCACCGTCGCCGTCGACATCGAGAGTGACCTGCGACCGGTTGAGATGCGTCACCGACACTCCCGCCCAAAAGTGACGCGAGTTATAGAACGCTCCAAGCGACAGATCCACAGCCGAATGTCGTTGGTCTTCAATCGGGATGTCACCGGCCTCGTCGCTTGCAGCGTCACTTTCGGGGAGCTCCCTCTCCGACCATCGGAACTCGTTGTCGATGATGCCGGCCTGAACCGCAAGCGTGACACTCGAGCTTCGTCCGGTCGTTATCTTGTAGCCGCACTGAAGTCCGGCGGTGATGTTGCGGTAAAGCCCTATGCTTTCACGCTGCGCCACCACTCCCGCCGCAAGCTTGTTGCCGAGGAGGGGAAGAGGCATGTCGCCTGTGAGCATAAACGACTTGGTAGCCGGGTCGGCGCCTATACGGTCCCACCGGCCGCCGACTCTCATGCGCAGATAGTCGCTCGTGCCTATGGCGGCGGCATTGTAGTAGTTGAGTGCTTCGACATAATTGGTCATCATCATGTCGACCTGCGCGTCGACGGTGACGGCAAGCGATGCGACCGTAACGGCAATCAGCGACAATATGCGGTTAATCCTTGCCATGCGTCACTCAAAGTAAAAGGTTAGTACAACCATGCGCGTAGCCGCCTTGGCAAGCGACTGCGTAAACTTGTAACGGTCAGGGTCGTCGGCAAGATCGGGACGGTCGTGACGCAGCATGTCGGTAAGCCCGAAACAGAACTTCAGCTCGGGACACAACTTGAAATATGGGAGATAGATGTCACACCCCAGCCCCAACGACACAAGAACATCGGCACTATTGAGTTGCAACAGGTCGCGGGCATGTCGCTTCGACACATCAAATGCGCCCATTACGCCGCCCACAAGATAGGGACGCACGTTGCGGTAGCGCAACGACGCATACTTCAAGTCGACAGGCAGCACCACCTGATTGCTCTTGATGTCCTGACGCTCAACGGCTCCGCTCTCGTGGTCGCGCATCACCAGGCTACGGTTGCCGAAATAGATGCCCGGCGACACCCTGAGGCTGAACCACTCGTTGAGCCGGAAATCGACAAGTCCGCCCACGCAGAATCCCGGCGAGAAGTCGGGCTGCTCGACAAACCATGACTCGCCGTCGGGCGTGACATATCCGTTATGCGTCAGCTGGAGGTCCTGGGTGTGCAGCCCCACACTGAATCCGAGATGCCACGGCCTCAGGTCGGTATAGGGACGGTTCATCACGCGGTTGTTGCGCTGCGCACAAGCGTGACATCCCACCCCGGCTATCAGGATGAGGACGACAACGAAACGTGACAATATGACGCGACCCGCACTCATTACAAAATGTAAACGAATGCAGGTCGCGGCTTATTGTATCGACCGTTACATCATTTGGCGGGTCGGGGTATGCGCTTAACCGCCCTCGACACCTTTACGGGCATCTTCACCCAGAGGCATCCCGGAATCAACCGCCAGAAGAACACCCCTATGGCCCACCGCCAGTCGACGACGGCTATGCGTATCTTGCGCTCTATCGCATCGACAACGAGCGGAGCAACATGGTCGAGCGACATGCTCACCGGATATTTGCGCTCCTTGTCGAGAAGCGGGGTGCGCACCCATCCCGGGCGTATGTCGACAAATGATATTCCGGCACGCTTGTTGTTGGAGAGCTGTTCAAGCGCCTCAAGATAGTTCCATTGGAAACGCTTCGATGCCGAGTAGGCGGCCATCCGCCCTATGCCCTTGACTCCGGCTACCGATGTCACGGCGGCGATGGTGCCCTTGATTCTCGTGAGGCAGAAGTAGTGATAGGCGGTGTCGACCATCCTCACGAAGCCCGTTGTGTTGGTTTCGGTCACGGCCACCTCCTTGTCAAGATCAAGGCTGGGATTCTCGCTGAATATGCCGGCCACATGGAAGTAGACATCCATGCCTCCAAGCCGCCTTATAAGTTCAGTCAGCTTGTGGGGAGCGTCACTTCGGGTTACATCGATAACCTCATACTCCACCTGAGTGGGAAACATCTCCTTCAAAGCCCTCAACGGGCCCTCATTGCGTGCAGCCACGCCCACATGCCATCCGGTTAAAGCAAATATCTCGGCTGTGCGGAGGCCTATCCCCGACGAGGCCCCCATGATAACAATTCGTTTCATCATCCTGAAAATCTTGGTTACTATGATGTAACGCAGCCGGGCCGTCCATTGTTTGCGTCACGGCTCATCGCAGCCTCAAATATGTGTCACAGCAGAAGCTCGTAGTCGCTGTCGTCGAGGAATTGTCCGAACTTATATCCCACTTCGCGGAAATGCGACGCCTCGTAGAAGCCAAACGACTTCACCATGCGCTCGCTCGCCTCGTTGCCGGTGGTTATGCAGGCTATCAGGGCATGGAATCCGCGCTTGCGGCAGTCGTCGATAAGACACTCCATCAGCTTGCGGCCGATGCCGCGTCCGGTCATTCCGTCGAGCACGTAGGCCGAAGCCTCAAGGGTGTTGTGATAGGCTCCGCGTCCTTTCCACTCATGGGCATAGGCATAGCCTACCACGCGGCCCTCGTCCTCGCACACATAGTAGGGATAGCGCGAAGCGATAGCCTCGATGCGGTTGCGCGTCATCTCCTCGGTGGCTATGACCGTGTCGAAAGTCACGGTCGAAGTCCTTACATAGTGATTGTATATTTCGGCAATTTCCTTTGCGTCGTCGGTGCGCACTTCTCTTATCTTCATAACATCCACATTGTTTTTATTCGGCAAAGTTAAAAATTACTCCACATCCCCGCAAATCGGCAACGAAACATCGATTGCGATTTCCACATTTTTGGCGGTGTAACGCGGTTATGTGGGGGATTATTCGTAACTTAGCGCGTTATTTTGAGTAAATGTGCGCCTACGGGGCCACTCTACGACTCTACAACTATAAACTACAACAATGAAGGACAACCGAAAGATAAAAGTGGGAATAACCCAAGGCGATATAAACGGAATTGGCTACGAGGTGATACTCAAGGCCCTCGACGACCCACGCTTTGTGGAACTTTGCACCCCCGTGATTTACGGTTCGGCAAAGATAGCCGCATATTACCGTAAAGGGCTCGACATAGCCCCAATAAACCTGGTTCAGGTTCCGTCGGCCGACGATGCACGCGACGGCGAAGTAAACATAATAAACGTTGTGCCCGAGGACACCAAGATTGAGCCCGGAGTGGCATCAAAGACAGCCGGACAGGCCGCTTTCGCATCGCTTGAGAGCGCCGTTACCGACCTCCGCTCGGGCAGCATCGATGTGCTCGTGACAGCACCCATCAACAAGGACACGATACAGAGCGAAACATTCACCTTCCCCGGCCACACCGAATACCTCGAAGCCTCGATAGGCGACGGTGACAAGAGCCTCATGGTGCTTTGCTCCGACGACATCCGCGTGGCCCTCGTGACAGCCCACATGCCGCTGGCCAAGGTGCCATCGGCCATAACCAAGGAGGCGATACTCGAGAAGCTGCGCATATTCAACCGCTCGCTGCAGCGTGACTTCGCCATCGACTGCCCCCGCATAGCGGTGCTCTCGCTAAATCCCCATGCCGGCGAGAACGGACTGCTCGGCACCGAGGAGCGCGATGTAATAATCCCGGCAATCGAAGAGGCTGCCAACGAGAAGATTCTCGCCTTCGGCCCCTACGCATCCGACGGATTCTTCGGCTCGGAAGCTTACGAGAAGTTTGACGGCATCCTTGCCATGTACCACGACCAGGGACTCACACCGTTCAAGGCTCTCGCCATGGACCAGGGCGTAAACTACACCGCCGGACTTCCCTACGTGCGCACCTCGCCCGACCACGGGACAGGATTTGACATTGCCGGCAAGGGCATGGCATCGGCCGAGTCAATGCGCAGCGCCATATACATGGCTATCGACATCTACCGCAACCGCCTGCGCCACGACCGCGCCTACCGCAATCCGTTGCGCAAGCAGTACTTCGACAAGAGCAAGGACAACGTTGTGCTTGACCTCACCAAGGATGACAGCGAAAACGACTAATCAACCCACAAAACAAGATAAAATGAATTACGCCATAATAGCCGCCGGCGAAGGCAGCCGCCTCGCTCAGGAGGGCGTAGAGCGCCCGAAGCCGCTCGTAGAGCTCAACGGCACCCCCATGATAAAACGACTCATCGACATAATGCTCGACTGCAACGCCGAGTCGCTGTCGATTATCGTCAACGAGCAGATGACCGAGGTGCGCCGATACATCGAAAGCCTCACCCTGCCCGTGCCGCTCTACCTCACCGTGAAGTCGACACCCAGCTCGATGCACTCTTTCTGGGAAGTGAGCCGCAAGTTCCCCGCCACAGGAAAATTCGTGCTGACGACAGTCGACACCATATTCCACGAAAAGGACTTCCGCCAATATGTCAACGCATTCGAGCATGACGACAGCGCCGACGGATACATGGCCGTTACATCGTTTATCGACGACGAGAAGCCACTCTACATCGATGTCGACAACGATATGTTCATTACGGCGTTCCGCGACAACCCCTGGGACGGAGTGAAGTACATTTCAGGCGGAATATACGGCCTCACAGCCCCCGCGCTCGACATTCTCGACGACTGCATGAAGCGCGGAGTGAGCCGCATGCGCAACTACCAGCGCGCACTCGTGGAGGGCGGCCTGCGACTTAAGGCCTACCCCTTCAGCAAGATTGTCGATGTCGACCATGCCGGCGACATTGCCACCGCCGAGCGATTCATCGCCGAAGGGAACGCATAAGCCCACGCCAACAAGCAACTCGAATCAATCATTGTAACATATTATTAAAATGGCTGAAATAACGATTGCCGGCATCATGCGTGCCGGCGCCTACTCGCCAAACCACATCGGCAACGACGCCGCCATATTCAATGCAGCTGCCGACCATCTGCGCAAACGCGGATGCATAGTGAACATCTACAGCGAAGAGCAGTTCATTGCCGACGAAGTGACCGAACCGGTCATCGTCAACATGTGCCGCGAAATGAAGTCGATACACAAGCTTCAGGAACTCGAGCAGAAAGGAGCCCTGGTGATCAACTCGGGATTCGGAATCGAGAACTGCACCCGCGAGCGCATGACACGAATACTCGTAGGCTCCAACATCCCCTACCCCGAAAGCCTCATCGTAAACACCGACGAAGGCGTAACCGCAGCCCTCAAGAAAGCCGGATTCACGCAGTGCTGGATCAAGCGCGGCGACTTCCACGCCATGCACAAGGAGGACGTGAGCTACGTGCGTCATCCCGAGGAGGCTCAGGAGGTGCTCCAGGAATACTTCCTGCGCGGCATCAAGCGCGCCGTCATCAACCGTCACCTCGTGGGCGACCTCATAAAGTTCTACGGCGTTCAGGGCACTCCGTTCTTCTTCTGGTTCTACCCCTTCGACCTCGGCCACTCCAAGTACGGCCACGAAGCCATCAACGGCAAGTCGCAGGGACTCGAATTTGACAAGGAGAAGCTGCGCGCCATCTGCCAGAACGCGAGCGAGGTTCTCGATGTGAAGGTCTACGGCGGCGACTGCATAATAAGCCCCGAAGGCGACATTCGCATCATCGACTTCAACGACTGGCCAAGCTTCGCTCCCTGCCGTCAGGAAGCGGCGCCCCACATAGCCAAGTGCATCCTCAACGAAATCAAAAAACGCAAATAATGGCTATGGAGCAACAGATAAATAACGCACAACCGTCCACATCAAGCTATCGCGACAGCCTCAAGTCGATGGACACCGAGGAGCACATCGACCTCGCGTTCTATCGCCCGATAGGCTACATGTGGGCATGCCTCGCCAAGAAGCTCGGCGTAACCCCCAACGCCATAACCATAGCATCGATATTCCTCGGCATCGGCGCCGGAGTGATGTTCTACTTCAACGATCTGTGGCTTAATGTGATAGGAATGTTGCTGCTGATATGGGCCAACTCATTTGACTCGGCCGACGGACAGCTGGCCCGAATGACCAAGCAATATTCACGCATAGGACGAATACTCGACGGACTGTCGGGCGACTTCTGGTTTGCTACGATATACGTGGCTATATGCCTCCGCACCAATGTCACATCGGAATTCTTCTCACAGCACCACTGGGTGATATGGGTCACCGCCGTCGTTACGGGAATATGCCATGCCAAGCAGGCTGCAATGGCCGACTACTACCGCCAGTTCCACCTCTACTTCCTCAAGGGCGAGGACGGCAGCGAACTTGAATCGGCCGCCGACCTCAAGAGCAAGCTCGCCGAGCTGTCGTGGAAACACAACTTCTGGAAGAAGCTCACATTGACCTTCTACACCAACTACACCATCAACCAGGAGGCTTGGACCCCGCGCATGCAGGCACTGCGCGCCGAACTGAAGCGCCGGTTCCCCGACGGACGCATCCCGCAGTCATTCCGCGACGCATTCCGCGCCAAGAGCCTGCCGCTGATGAAGTACACCAACATCCTGTCGTTCAACTGGCGCACGATAGCCCTGTTTGCATCGCTCTTCCTGCAGATGCCCTGGCTCTACTTCGCCTTTGAGCTGACGGTGCTCAACATATTGCTGGCCGGAATGGTGATACGCCACGAAAACATTTGCAAGACATTCACTAAAGAGCTTGAGGATGGAAAATATTAAAGGTATAATATTTGACTACGGCGGCACAATCGACAGCCGCGGCACCCACTGGAGCGAAATTATATGGGACGGCTACCGGGCATCGGGAGTGGAAATCGACAAGGACACATTCCGTGAGGCTTACGTGTATGCCGAGCGTGAACTTGCCAAAGTTCGTCACATAATGCCCGACGACAACTTCTATGTGCTCCTGCTCAAGAAGATGAAAATCGAGCTGACGCATCTCGCCGACAACGGAGCCATAAAGCGCGAGGCCGTCGACACTCTTGCGCCCGACATTGCAAAGTACTGCTACGATCAGGCACGCCAATGCATCGAGGAGGCACGCCCCACGCTTGAGGCACTCTACGAGAAGTATCCCATGGTGCTTGTGAGCAACTTCTACGGCAATGTCGAGAGCGTGTTGCGCGATTTCAACCTGCGCCACTACTTCAAGGATATAATCGAAAGCGCCGTTGTGGGCGTGCGCAAGCCCGACCCGCGCATATTCGGCCTCGGAGTCGAAGCTCTGCACCTGAAGCCCGAAGAAGTGCTCGTGGTGGGCGACTCCTATAAAAAGGACATCGTGCCCGCCGAAAGCATCGGCTGCAAGGTTGCCTGGCTCAAAGGAAAAGGCTGGACCGCCGACGAAGATGCCGTGATGCACCCCTCGATCATCAAAAAACTGGCTGAGGTACTCGATGCAGCGTTATAATCCGTTAACATTATTATTCGAGATGTGAATGTAAATTTTACTAAGTTAACACATCATCCTTATATTTAACCATTCTTTACGAAAAATAAGGAAAGTTAGCTGAAAAATATTTTTACATTTGAAAAATAAGGATTACTTTTACGCGCTTTTTCGCTGCTACCGGCATCGGATGAGCGCGTAATTTTCATTATGCAAGTGAATAAAACAACAATTTAAATACTTAAACCGTAAAAATTAACCTCACAATCATGAATCAGATTGAAGTAAAGAAAGCCGAAGGCAAGCTTGGCGTTCTCGTAGTAGGACTTGGAGCAGTATCCTCAACTTTTATGACAGGTGTATTGATGACTCGCAAGGGTCTTGCCAAGCCGGTTGGCTCAATGACACAATATGATGTAATGCGTGTTGGAGAAGGTGCCGACAAGAAATACCTCAAATACAACCAGATTGTTCCCATCACCGACCTCAACGACATCGTGTTCGGAGCTTGGGACGTATATCCCGCCAACGCATTTGAATCGGCTATGAACGCCGAAGTTCTCAAGGAGAAGGACATCCTCCCCGTTAAGGACGAGCTCGAGAAGATCAAGCCCATGAAGGCTGCTTTCGACCACAACTATGCAAAGCGTCTTGACGGTGACAACGTTAAGGACTGCAAGACCCGCTGGGACATGGTTCAGGAACTTAAGAAGGATATCCGCGACTTCAAGGAAGCCAACGGCTGCGCACGCATAGTTGTGCTTTGGGCTGCTTCTACTGAGGTTTATGTTCCCGTAAACGAGAAGGTACACTATAAGCTCGCCGATCTCGAAGCCGCTATGAAGGCCGACGACCGCGAGAACATCGCTCCCTCTATGTGCTACGCTTATGCAGCACTTACCGAAGGCGCTCCCTTCATCATGGGTGCCCCCAACACAACTGTCGACATCCCCGCTATGTGGGAGCTCGCCGAGAAGACCAAGATGCCTATCGCAGGTAAGGACTTCAAGACCGGCCAGACCCTCGTTAAGTCAGGTTTCGCCCCCATCATCGGTGTACGTTGCCTCGGCCTCGCAGGATGGTTCTCAACCAACATCCTCGGTAACCGCGACGGTCTTGTACTCGACGAACCCGCCAACTTCCGCACCAAGGAGGTGAGCAAGCTCTCAACTCTCGAGTCAATCCTCGTTGCTGAAAAGCAGCCCGACCTCTACACCGACTACTACCACAAGGTACGTATCAACTACTATCCTCCGCGCAACGACAACAAGGAAGGATGGGACAACATCGACATCTTCGGCTGGATGGGCTATCCGATGCAGATCAAGATCAACTTCCTCTGCCGCGACTCAATCCTTGCAGCTCCCTTGTGTCTTGACCTCGTTCTGTTGAGCGACCTCGCAGCACGTTGCGGACGCTACGGCATCCAGTCATTCCTGAGCTTCTTCCTCAAGAGCCCGATGCACGACTATACAAAGAACGAAATACCCGTAAACAACCTCTTCGAGCAATATGTAATGCTTAAGAACGCCATCCGTGAGATGGGCGGTTACAAGGCCGATCAGCTTATCGACTAATAAAACAGTATACATAGCTTAAGAATAAACTTCGGGGAGATGCACTTTCAGGTGCACCTCCCCGTTTCCATTACAACCAGGCTGATTGGGGGCCGGTCGCTACTCGATGTCGATGATTATCCGTCGATAGGATGTCAGCACGGGAGTGCCGTTGTCGGTTACCGTGCACAGTACATTCAGTCGGCTGCCTTTGTCGAGCGCGGGCAATGTAAGCTCGGTCTTCGGGCTGTCGGAATCGGCGATCACCACACCCTCCACATCAGCGTTGCCGGCTTCGGGCAACAGGCTCCAATTGACATTTATCTTGTCGCCGTCGGGATCGGTCGACTGCGACGCATCGAGCGCGATCGACTCACCGCCGCGTGCATTGATCACGATTGGCGCAAGTCCCTTCTTGCCGTTGACTACGGCCACCGGATTGCGATTGCCCTTACCTTCGTGAGCCCAGGCCATTCGGGCGGCAAAGTTGTTGAACACGGCCGGATAGAAAAGCTCCTCATATTTACGTGACACAGCCTTTACCTCGGGTGAGATGTTGGTGTAGCAGTTGGTAACGCTGTCGGCCGTCATTCCGCTCTTGAAATATCCGCCCCAGCTTATATCCGAAGGATTCTCGGGGTCGTTAAGACCCGTGGGCATCACGTAGAGAAACGACGGAGTGTCGCCCTCGACTCCCCAGCGGTAACGGGGATAAACAGCGCCCATGTTGCCCTTGCCCTGGATGTGTTGCTCATATTCGGGCCAATGGGCTGCGCCTATCTCATTCTGCGACAGCCATGCGCTCTCGTCCCATATAAAGAAGAGGCTGTCGCCAAACTCTTCCCTCATCCACTGATGGGAACTTAGGTCGTGCTGCGCCCTCTTGATCCAGTCGACATCCTGGTCGGTGATAGTGTATATTCTGATTTTGTCGAGCACATCGCCGAGCAGCTCCTTGTCATCGCTGTTGCGTGCCTGCCACAGCGACTGAGCCACGGTGTTGCCTCCGCCCCACACGAGAACCCACAGCGGGCGCTCGTCATCCTCACGCGCAAGCGAAAGTATGTAGTCGCTGCCCGGCGAAACGTTATCGGCTCCGATATGCGACACTCCGAGATACTTGCTGCCGCTGAACACACGGCTGCGCAGGTAGTCGGCGCTCGGCCAATAGCCGATCATCTGCTTGTCAGCCTCCTCGGCAAGCGGCTTGAACTCCGACTGCTCGGAACGCTTCATAAGATTGGGCAGATCCTTCTCGTAGGCATCGATCACTGTCTGAAGATATTGGCCCCACTCCTCAGGATACTCGCGGCCGCTGCTGTTCCACCCCGATGCGGTTATTATCGCCTCAATCTCATAAAGGTCGGCATGTGAAAGCAGCCTCACCATCGACTCCATATCGTCGGGTTCGGTTTCCACGGGGGCGATATCGGTCAATATCACCACTCGCGGCTTATACTCACCTTCGCTCGGTACCTCGGCGGCACACGCCGCCATCGCCATAACGCCCAATGGCGCAAAACACTTCAATAGCACATGTTTCATAATGGTCATTTTAAGATTAATCCGTGAAGTTAAATAATTATTTTGAATCACCCACAAAATCAACCGCCCAATTCGCTCCAACCCACGCTGCACAACCCCGCAGGGCAGAATATACCGACAGGCATATCATGTATTTAACCGCGGGTTGGGCGACAGCCCTACCCGTGGACAGACCAGCCCCAACGCTCCACAACCCATTGCGTGTTGCACAAACACCACCGGGTATAAGATACAAATAAAAAGGTCGCCCGAATATCGGACGACCTTTTTCACCGGAAATCGGAATTGCGCTTCAAGATGGACTCGAACCAACGACCCTCTGATTAACAGTCAGATGCTCTAACCGACTGAGCTATTGAAGCTTTCGTATTAATTTCCAATCCCTGCCTTTTTGCGCTTCAAGATGGACTCGAACCAACGACCCTCTGATTAACAGTCAGATGCTCTAACCGACTGAGCTATTGAAGCATTATTTAGTAGGAGATTTACGGCTTTCCGTAAATTGCGATGCAAAATTACGTTCTTTTTTTGAATTATGCAACTCTATCGCAAAAAAAACTAATGCCCTGATGAGCTTTTTAGATTATTTTGGCATTACAATTACCCGCCGACACAAGCACAACGCAGGTTAGCCGCTGTTTAAGGACGCATCGGCCTCTACATAGTAGCAGGAATCGGGAGGACATATCTTATCGCAAAACTCCAATAGACGCCTGATACGCTCCTCAAGCTGAGGGTCGTCATTGCCGCGCGCCACCTGCTGATGCGGCCCTTGCGCACACGGCTGTGTCGATCGGCAACCGTCACGACGACAATCGGGCTTCACAGCAGAGGAATGACCATCTTGGGCGGCACGTTCAGGCTGCACGGCAGGAGAAGAAGGCTTAGAAGCGGCAGAAGGCTGTGCGGAAGCCTCGGCAGCAAGGCGGGCGGCCTTCTTGCGCTCACAGTAACGGCGCTGACGCTGACGGGCAAGGCGACGACGCCTGATTGTAGGATAGATGAGCATAAACAAAGTGCGCACCAAGTCATCGCTCATCGTGCCTATTATATCGCTATCGTTATGATTCTGATAATAATCAATCCAGTAGTAAATCTCGCTGTGATAGTACACCGGTATCTGATTGATGGCATCGACCCAAAGTTGGTCAAACTTCAACTTGTAGACTCTCTTCTTCTTGGGCGTTTCGGCGTTTTCCATGGTATTATCTTTTTCGGCAAAGATAATAGGCCGAAGTACCCGATTTCACCCCATAATGTCGCGAAGCACATTTTTTAATGCAAAAAATTCATTTCTCCTCGACAGCCTACCCTGCCCTAACAGAATATCGAGATGAGCACCGGAACCGATATTTCAAGAATAATCCCATGGATTATAGCCAACGGCATAAGATTATTGCGACTACGGTCCGACAATATGGACGGAAGGCACACATCCATCGAATTTATTCCGGCAAGAGATATAGCCGATATGCCACGACCGCTCCTCGAGATGAAGGAGCAGAACACCAACGCCGCCAGTTCCCTGATGATATTGGCAAGCAAGGCCGTGGTAGCCAACATTCCGGCAGCCTCAGCCCCCGACGCCGACTTAAACTGCATAATGAGCATCGATGACAGAGAGTAATATCCGAACCCGCTCCCCACGGCAAGGCAATCCTTTAAGCTGATGCCTTTTATGATGAAAAATGCCACAGCGGTGGCTATCAGCGTGCCTGTGATTGTAAAGAGCGGCAGCAGCAGAGTCTTGAAGCTGACTGTGCGCAATATCTCCGTAAAATCACGGCGAGAGCCAAGCCCAAGCCCCACCTGAAACACCAGCAGACCGAGCAGAACCGATGACAATCCGCCGTCGGTAAGCCATTGGGGGACAATACCCGAAAAGCCAATAATTATACCTGCGACAAGGAGCGACGGCAGGAAAAGTATTTCGGCAATGTGCTTGACGCTCATTTCTCACCTCCTTTCTTGCCGAAAAAACGGTCATATCCGTATGCGGCGACAAGGCTTCCCGATATTCCAAGTATCGAGATCACCAGTGCCGGAACTCCTATGTTGCCTATATTGTCGAGAATAGCCTTATTGGAACCGACTCCCGTTCCGAAAATGAATATCAAGGCTGCAATAGTTATTGAAACAGAACGCGATGTGTCGGCCGAACAGCGGAAGCGGCGCAGCACACAGCCGATGCCCATGCCGAGCATCAGTAATGATAAAACCATAAACATAATATTAAAGGAATGTTATAATGCGTAATAATACAAATAGCAATCACCCCTGACAGTCTATGGCATAGGCTGTCAAGGCATTGTCAAGGAGCCAACGCTCCTGTAAAAACATTCCTTGATTTAGATGAATCCGCTGAACCAATGCACAAAGACTATGCGGCACATCCTTGACTCGGCGTGCTTATTCATATTGCGTATATTTTTAGTCCTTTGTGTCATAGCGGGTGCAAAGTTACAAATTATCCCACAATCCCACAAATGCGGAAAAACACCGCAACACATCCGCAATATCCGATATTTTATTAATTTTGCAATTATAAAGCACATCAAATTCAGCCTGATACAGCCAAATGCCAGCTGAATGTGACGAAAACGCCGCTTTTATATACTCAAATCAATTTATATTTAATTAACCGACAAGATAAAGACCGCCGTTATCCAACAACCCGAAACTATGAACATCGAAGAATTCCGTGAATATTGCCTGTCAATGGACGGCGTTACCGAGAAAACGCCCTTCGGCAAATTTGCCCGTCGCTACGACTCCATCCTTGTATTTTATATACTCGATCACATGTTCTGCTTCGTGGATATGGACGATTTCACATCGGTTACAGTCAAGTCAACCCCCGAAGAAATAGCGGAAATACGCAACCGGCACCTATCGGTGAGCAACCCTCTCAATCAGAGCCTTAGACACTGGATACAACTCAACCTCAACGGCGACATCCCCGACCCCGAAATCTACACCCTCGTCCAACGCGCCTACACCCTCGTCCAATCCAAATACACCCCCAAGAAAAATCCCTAACCCACTCCGCATCCTCCACAGCCCTACACCTCCATGCGCCCAAAAGTGGTGTAAATAAAATAGAATGGCAACAGTTATACCACTGCCATGGCAATATACCACTCAAAAAGTGGTACATTATTTCTGCATACTTTTTTGCAATTAGTCCCAATTAGTTCATAATTGAAACCTCAAAGTTTAAAAAGAAAAGCTGCACCGTAAATCTTATTACGACACAGCCTCCTAATTAACCAAAAAACTTACAATTATGAATTATTTAAATAATAGTCAGCGGCTATTAGCCACCGTGAATGTAAGTTCATTGGTATTATAATACAAAGATAATATATTGGGGGCATAATTCAAAATTCAAGTACATGAATTTTCAGAAAAATGCGGCGGGATGGGGCTTGGGCAATAAAAAAGCAGTCAGCGATGTGCTGACTGCTTTGTGACCCCGGAGAGGCTCGAACTCTCGACCCAATGATTAAGAGTCATTTGCTCTACCAACTGAGCTACGGAGTCATGTATTTCTCAATTGCGATGCAAAGGTAAGCAGTTTTTTTTTAACCGCCAAATTTTGGAGAAAAATTTTATGCATTTTGCGAAAAATCGTGCTAAAAACGGCCTCGGCGACGGCTCTACGCCCTAATACAGTGTCCCGTTATACAAAAAAAGTGAAAAAGATTGTATTATAACATTGTGACGGCTCCCAAATTAATATTAATTTTGTAAACCTAATTTATCACATCGTATATGGACAGTCTTCTTCCATTTGCATTCATCTGCCTGACATCGTTTTTCACTCTTACCAATCCTCTTGGCACGATGCCGGTGTTCCTGTCGATGACCAAAGGCCTCGACAACGATCAGCGCAACCGCATAGTAAAACGCGCAACGCTAATATCATTTATAATCCTGATATGCTTCACATTCTGCGGACAAATACTATTCACACTCTTCGGCATATCGACCAACGGATTCCGCATCGCAGCCGGATTCATTATACTCAAGATAGGATTTGACATGCTCCAGGCGCAATACTCCAACACCAAGCTGAAGGATGAAGAGGTGAAGGTTTATGCCAACGACATATCCATAACCCCTCTGTCGATTCCAATGCTTTGCGGACCCGGTGCCATTGCCAACGGAATCATGCTGATGGAAAACGCCAACACCATGCCGATGAAGATAACGCTCGTGGCAAGCATAGCATTTATCTACATATTGACCTACATCATCCTGCGGGCTTCCACGAAGCTGGTACCCATTCTCGGCGAAACCGGCAACAACGTGATGATGCGACTCATGGGACTCATACTGATGGTGATAGCCGTTGAGTGCTTCGTGGGCGGATTGAAGCCGATCCTCGTTGACATAATCAAGGCCGGCAACGGGCTGATTTAGCGAAAACTCCCGTAATCAATCACCACCACGAGTAGGATATGCCACGGTCGTAGGTGTCGGTCGACTCGATGCTCTTAAGCTTTTTCACCACCTTCAGCGTCACGGGCAATATAACAATCTCATAGGCGGTCTTCAACAACGCCTGGGCCACGATAAGCGACACGATTTCCCTCCACGGCAGAATACCGCCAAACGCGAGCGGGAAAAATATTATCGAGTCGGTGCCTTCGCCCCAAAGAGTGCTGACGATGGCTCGCAGTGAAAAGTGACGGCCTCCCGAGGCTACTTTCATCTTGCTCATCACCAACGCATTGACCATCGAGCCACAGAGGAAGGCGACAAACGAGGCCCCGAGTATGCGGGGAACGGTGCCGTAGACCGCCTCCATAGCGTCCTGCGACTGCCACGAATCGGCTCCGGGAAGCAATATGGCAAACTGCAGAAACAGAGTGACAAGAAGATTCATGGCAAATCCAAGCCAGATGACGGTGCGCGCCTTGCGGAAACCGTACACCTCGACTATGCAGTCATTGATGATATAACTCAACGGGAAGACAACCATGCCGGCCGTGATTGTGGCAAATCCGATGTCGACGGTCTTTATCTCTATCAGGTTGGAAACTATAAGGCACACACAGAATAGCACAGTGAGCACCAAAAAAGGCAATGTAAATCGGGGAACTGATTGATTCATGATTCTTGTTTTTTACGAGGTAGCAAGCACTCGGTGAGTTTAACGACTACAAAATTACAACAAATTTTGCAGCCGTCACACTCCACGTGACGCAATAGCGAAATAATTATGAATTATTATCTATTGGGCAACCGATAACATCCCATGCAACGCCGACGCGCGCCGTCACGCGGGCGGGAGGGTGCGTCATTTGTCATTGGACAGAATCGACTGCAGCTCCTTGTCGGTAGCTGTAAGTCGGCTGCGGCATTCAGCCAGCAGCTCCGTGGCTCGGCGTGTGTAGGCGGCCAAGAGGTCTATGTCGAGCGCATCGCTCTGCATCTGTCGCAGTATATCCTCAAGCTCACTCACAGCCTTGTTATAGCTAAGTTCCTTTACGGGGATGAATTCAGGTGTATTTGACATCGTCGTATTGCGTTATTGTTTTATTGAAACCATCACTCCCTCGGCCAGTGTCGTTTCAAGCCTTGCCCCCGCCGGGATGTCGGCTTCATTTGTCACGGCATGACCGTTGAAGCGTGTTATTGAATAGCCTCGTTTTAGTGTCGACATAGGCGACAGCGCGTCGAGAAGTCGGTTCATCGCGTCAAGTCGGGTCGAACGACGCTCTATGGCATTGGCCGTCGTCAGCTTGAGTGTCGACTCCAAAGCCTCAAGGCGCGACAGCTGCGGGATGATGCGCTTCGACGCCACCGACTGCAACGCCATCGCGTAACGCGCCATCTTATTGTGGGAGCGTTCAAGCATTCCACGGGCAACCGAGGGAATGGCACCCTCCATCTGTCCGAGCTGGATCTTGCATCCCGCCAGACGCTCCCTGACGACATGCACTATGTCGTTGCCAAGACGGTCAAGGCGATCAAGCGCCATGGCTCCCTGCTCGATAAGCCACTCGGCCGCAGCCGTGGGGGTCTTAACGCGTATGTTGGCCACATAGTCCAATATCGTCACATCGCGCTCATGACCAATTCCCACAATCACCGGAAGCGGAAACTGGGCCACAGCCGAAGCAAGGTCATAGTTCTCAAATCCCATCAAGTCGCTTGTGGCACCACCGCCGCGAATTATCACCACGCCATCCCATTGATCCTGCTCGACAGCGATAAGACCAAGGGCGGCAATGACGCTCTGAGCCGTGCGCTCGCCCTGCATTATGGCCGGGAACAACCGGGTCGTGAAGCGAAGGCCAAGCTGATTGCCATTGAGCTGATTCATGAAATCGCCATAACCGGCAGCGCCCTCGGCCGACACAATCGCAATGCGCAGCGGAGGCTCATTCCAGCATAGGCTGCGGTTCATATCGAGGATTCCCTCGGCCTTCAGCCTGGCAAGCATCTCCTTGCGTCGGCGCAAAAGGTCGCCCATGGTGTACTCAGGATTTACGGCATTGATGACCAGCGACATCCCATAGACGGGATGCATCGAAACCGACGCCCTCACCATAACCTTAAGCCCGGTGGCAAAATCCTGACCAGTGGCAATGTAGAAGTCGGAGCGCAATCGCGAAAACACGTTGGCCCAGATGGCTGCACGGGCCTTTGCCACAGTAGCTCCCGTGTCGGGGTCCTTCTGCAGCAGCTCCATGTAACAGTGTCCTCCGCGCACGGCGACATCGCTCAATTCAGCAGTGACCCACACATTCTGGGTCGATGAATTGGTAACGAGCTCGGCTATGCGCCGATTAAGCTGATAGAGGGTCAACGCTTCCACTTGCTGCGACTTGATCACTTCTGCTTAACCATGCGGCTTCCGTTCCACTTGTAGACAAGCTGATCGCGAAGCAGCGGAGCCACCATCGAATATATGTCCTCCGAGAGGAATTGCTTGAGATTATTGGTCAGCGTAAGCGTCGAGGTTGCCGGATCGTAGGAGTAGGATGCCAGCATGAACGGCACCATATTGGCAACCTCGTCGGGAGTCTTGCGGCCGGCATCGGTGAGCCAGTCGGTCATCGAAGGGGCTTCAAACCTCGACTTGGTGTCATATTGCTGCCACGATGGAGAGTAGAATGTTATGCGGCTGTCGGGAGCCGGAGTGGCTACAGTCGAAATGAGCGCTATGCAGCCTTCGTTGCTCTTATCGGGAAGAATCGACAGCTGATAGCTCGAAGCATCGGTCATGGCTATCTTTATGTCATTGTCGGTCAACTCGGTAACACGCGAGCGGCCCTGCAATGAGTTCTGAGTGGCAGTCGATGACCCGCTGTTGAAGTAGTCGACCATGTCGAGGCGTGCGTTCTTGTCAAGTAACGGGAACACCGACATGGGCGCATTGGTGAAAGCGTCGACCGACTTAAGCTGAGCCATTGCCGAAGGCGTTACCGCAATCATGGCGACCACGCCTATAAAAAATTGTTTTAAGATATTCATAATCAATGAGTGAGAGATTATTATTTCTTGTGTGAGCCTTTTCGCCCCTTCTTATTTATGAACTTGTCAAAGTTGCCGTTGGCCTGCTTGCCCGAGCCTGCCGATGCCGCCTCACGCTTGCGACGAGTGGCTGCACGCGAATAGTCCTTTTCGGGATCGGCAATCTCGGCATAGAGCTTATGACCCACAAAGTCGATGTGGTTCAAAGCCTCGACCACCCTGCGGGCATCGTTCTTCTTGACATCAAACAGCGAGTAACCGGGCATCAGGTCGATTCGTCCCACATCGATGCGCGGTCCGGGCACCGAATGGTTGAGTATGTCGATGAGATTTCCGGCATAGAATCCGTCGCTCTTTCCGGCGTTGACATATATTCGGGCCATGCCACGGTCGGCCGTGCGGCGATCCTTCTCCTCGGCGGTGCGGGGCTTTGACAACTCCTTGCGCTCCTTCTTTGACGGCTTTTCATCGATATAGTCAATTGCAGGAGCGTCCTTGTAATATTCAAGAAGACGGTTGAACTCCAGCGAAACGACGCGCTTCAGCAAGTCCTCCTGCGACAGCCATCCGAGCTTACGGCTCACTCCGGGCAGATATTTTGCAATTTCATCATCGTCAACCTTCACGCGCTCAAGCCTGTCGGCGAGATTGTAAAGCTGCTTCTCGATGATGTGGGCAGGTGTGGGCACCTCCTTGCGCTCAAAAGTCTTTCCGATACGCTTCTCTATCTCACGCAACTTGTTGCGCTCGCGAGAGTGGATAATGGCGATTGACACACCCGTTTTGCCGGCTCGGCCCGTACGGCCCGAGCGATGGGTGTAGGTGGCAATGTCGTCGGGCAAGCCGTAGTTTATGACATGGGTGAGGTTGCTCACATCAAGGCCGCGCGCCGCAACATCGGTGGCAACAAGGAGCTTCAGCACGTGGTCGCGGAATTTCTTCATCACAACATCGCGCTGGGTCTGCGACAATTCACCGTGCAGCGAGTCGGCGTTATATCCGTCCTGAATCAGCCAGTCGGCCACCTCCTGGGTTTCCTTGCGGGTGCGGCAGAATATGATTCCGTATATATTGGGATTGTCGTCGGCTATGCGTTTAAGCGCGAGATATTTGTCGCGGGCATTCACCATGTAGTAGACATGCTTTACGTTCTCGGCACCTTCGTTCTTGGTGCCTATCACAAACTCCTGGGGGTTGTGCATGTACTTGGCGGCGATTTTGGCAATCTCCTGCGGCATTGTAGCCGAGAAGAGGAGCATCTTGCGATTCTCGGGCACATGGCTCAGGATGTCGTTTATGTCGTCGACAAAGCCCATGTTGAGCATCTCGTCGGCCTCGTCAAGAATCACGGTGTGTACATCGTCGAGCTTCACCACGCCACGGTTTATGAGGTCGATGAGTCGGCCCGGTGTAGCCACTATCACCTGCACTCCTCGCTTAAGACTGCGTATCTGGCTTTCAATGCTTGAACCTCCGTAGACGGGAAGCACCTCAAGGCGGGGAATGTATTTGGAAAAGTCGGCCAGGTCACTTCCTATCTGCAGGCACAGCTCGCGTGTGGGAGCTATGATCAGCGCCTGGGGCACATTGTGCGATATGTCGATGCGCTGGAGCACCGGCAGTCCGAAAGCTGCGGTTTTTCCCGTTCCGGTCTGCGCAAGCGCAACCACATCGCCATCCTCATTCAGCAGGTGGGGAATCACTTTCTCCTGCACCGGCATTGGATTCTCAAATCCGAGCTCCTCGATGGCTTTGCGCAAGTCGTCACGTACGCCCAATTCTTCAAATGTCTTCATTGTTCAGTTCTCTTAAATTACAGTAAACGCGTTATGTAGGAATGTTCATGTCACGCTATTTCTCGCGCATGAATATGTTAATGGGCGTACCGCTGAAGTCCCACTTCTCCCTTATCTTATTCTCAAGATAGCGCCGATAGGGGTCCTTGACCCATTGCGGAAGATTGCAGAAGAATACAAATGTGGGAATCACCGAATCCTTCAGCATTGTAACATACTTGATTTTGATATATTTTCCCTTGTTGGCAGGTGGAGGATAAGCGCCTATCACCTCCTGCATGTAGACATTAAGCTGCGAGGTGGGGATGACGCGCTCGCGGTTCTTGTAGACATCGACCGCGGTTTCAATCACCTTGTATATGCGCTGCTTGGTCAGGGCCGAACCGAATATTATCGGGAAATCGGTGAACGGGGCGAAGCGCTGCCTTATGGCATTGGCAAAGAAGTCAATCGCCTTCTGCGACTTGTCCTCGACGAGGTCCCACTTGTTGACACACACCACAAGTCCCTTCTTGTTGCGCTGAATCAGCGAGAAGATGCTCACATCCTGGCTTTCGATGCCTCGGGTGGCGTCAATCATGAGGATGCACACATCCGATGCCTCGATGGCGCGTATGGAGCGTATCACCGAGTAGTACTCGATGTCCTCGTTTACCTTGGTTTTCTTGCGTATTCCGGCGGTGTCGACAAGATAGAAGTCGAAGCCGAACTTGTTGTATCGCGTATATATCGAATCGCGGGTCGTACCGGCGATATTGGTAACTATATTGCGGTCCTCGCCGATGAACGAATTGATTATCGACGACTTTCCGGCGTTGGGACGGCCAACGATGGCAAAACGCGGTATGCGCTCAAGCTGCTCCTCGGTGTCGTCCTCTTCGGGAAGATCCTTCACCACCTCATCAAGCAAGTCGCCTGTGCCCGAGCCGTTGGAAGCCGACACGGGATAGGGTTCTCCGAGGCCAAGCGAATAGAACTCAGGCACATTGTAGAGCCAGTCGTTGGAATCGACCTTGTTGGCAACAAGTATCACCGGCTTCTTGGAGCGTCGCAATATTTCGGCCACATGGTCGTCAAGGTCGGTAACACCATTCATGGCGTCCACGACAAACAATATCACATCGGCTTCCTCGATTGCAAGGTGTACCTGCTTGTTTATCTCGCTTTCAAAGATATCGTCGGAGTTGACCACCCATCCGCCGGTGTCGACAATTGAAAATTCCTTACCGCACCAGTCGACCTTGCCATACTGCCGGTCACGCGTGGTACCGGCGGTGTCGTTTACAATCGCGGTACGAGTCTGTGTAAGGCGGTTGAAAAGGGTTGATTTACCCACATTGGGGCGTCCTACGATAGCTACAAGTCTTCCCATATTAATAATTTTAAAATGCAAATTTAACATTTTTAAGCCACATAACGGCAATGCTCACGCATTTTGTTGCCGTGCAACGACTTAATGTCAAATTATAAACAACGGCGGCAGGTGATTGTTTCTCTCCGCCTACTTTAATGCCTCTTCAATGAATTGGACAACCATGCGGTCCGACGGATCCTTCAGCGCAACGGTGTTGTCGGGAGCGATGACATAGAGCGTAGGCATGGCTCTCAACACGTAGAGCTCCTCGCCCTCAATGGCTCCGTCGGGTGAATAGGAGTTGACCCACTCGGCCGGCAGAGAGCCCTTCGCACCCTCCCAAACCGATTCGTCGCCATCGGCATACACGGCGATCACCTTCATCTTTCCGTCGGCAACGGCATTTTTCAACGACTGATTTCCTTTCAGGAACTCAATCGTTTCCTCACAATGCTCGCACTCGGGGTCGTAAAAAATCACAAGCCTGTAACTGTGACCGTCGTCGGCGGCATACAGCGTCGACCTGCGGCCCTTGCTGTCGACAAACTCAAAATCGGTGGCCTTGTGTCCCTGACGGTTTTTGGAAGCATCCTCAAGCTGATAGGCATACTTTGAACGGCGCGTCTTGTCCATGTAGTCGGAACCGGTTATCGCATCGAGGAACAGGATGTAATACTCCTCATTGAGCATAGGCGACTCGGGATCGTAGAGGTACTTGTCGGCAATGTCGGCAAGCAGATTGTAAGCCCCCTCATCGGCTTGGGCCTTTAGCAGCAGGTCGCTGACACAGGTTGCCAGCACGGCGTTGTCGGTATAAGGGAACAGGCTGATGTAGTTGGCAAAGTTCTGCTCCATGAAATCCTGATTGTGGCTGCGTATCGTGTCGCCGAAATCCATAGCGTCCCAAAAATGCGACACTATATAGGCGGCACGCTCCTCGGGAGCCGTCAACGTGGAGGGCACCGAAGGCAGAGGCAGCTCCTCGACAGCCGGAGCCGTCGACACCGGCGAGGATTCGGCCTTGACTGCATTTGTCGCATGGCCTCCGTTGGCACATGCTGCAAACACAAACATCATAATCGACATTACGGCTATCAGAAATCTCATAGTTGTATAAATTTAATAGTGAATCCAATTTATAATGACAGGCGTGAAGCGTCAACTCCCGGGCGCGGCCCGATCAGCGGCGACGGGTGCGTTGCTGCTTGGCGCGGCGCGGGCCCTTCTTGAGCTTGTCGCTGTTGCCCAATGCCTCCTTTGCCGTCACATCGTTTCCGGCATTGTCATCGGCAGCAGGGCGACCCTTGTCGTCGATAAGCGCGAAGTCGACCATCTTGCGCTCCACATTGGCACGCGCCACCTGCACTTTCACCTCATCGCCAAGGCGATAACGGGTCTTGGTGCGTCGGCCCACAAGGCAGTAGTTGCGCTCGTCAAAGTCGTAGTAGTCATCGGCCAGGTCACGAATGGGGACAAGGCCCTCACACTTGTTTTCGTTCAGCTCGACATAGAGTCCCCACTCGGTAACGCCCGAAATGACGCCGTCGTACATCTCGCCGAGTCGGTCGGCAAGATATTCGACCTGCTTATACTTTATCGAAGCACGCTCGGCGTTGGCGGCAAGCTGCTCCATGTCGCTTGAATGCTTGCACTGCTCTTCAAGCTTGGGCTGATTGACACTGCGTCCTCCGTCAAGATACTTCTCCAACAGGCGGTGAACCATCATGTCGGGATAGCGGCGTATGGGTGATGTGAAGTGGGTGTAGTAGTCAAATCCAAGTCCGTAGTGGCCTATGTTGTCGGTCGAGTAGACGGCCTTCGCCATGGAGCGGATGGCAAGAACCGAAAGCAGATTCTCCTCACCCTTGCCCTTTATGTCGACAAGCATCTTGTTGATCGACTTGTTGATCTCCTTGGCAGTGCCCGAGGTCTTTATCTTGTATCCGAAGTTGCGGGCTATTGCGGCAAGGTCGACAAGCTTCATGTCGTCGGGTTTGTCATGCACGCGGTAGACAAATGCCTTGGGCTTCTTCTTATCCTTGGGCTGGCCGATGCGCTGGGCCACAGTGCGGTTGGCAAGCAGCATGAACTCCTCGATAAGCTTGTTGGAGTCTTTCGACACTTTGAAGAACACATCGACCGGATGGCCGTTTTCGTCAATGTCAAATCGCACCTCCTCGCGGTCAAATTCCACCGAGCCGTTTTCATAACGGCGGCGGCGCAGAATCTTGGCGAGCTTGTCAAGTTCGAGTATCTCCTCGGCATAGTCGCCTGTGCCAGTTTCGATTATCTCCTGAGCCTCCTCATAAGTGAATCGGCGGTTTGACTTGATTACCGTGCGGCAAATCGAGCTCTTGATCACATTTGCGTCACCGTCCATCTCAAAGACGCATGAGAAGGTGAGCTTCTCCTCGTCGGGGCGCAGCGAGCATATTCCGTTACTGAGGTGTTCGGGAAGCATGGGCACCACGCGGTCGACAAGATAGACCGAGGTGGCGCGTTTCTGAGCCTCCTTGTCGAGTGCGCTCTCGGGACGCACGTAATGCGTCACATCGGCAATGTGCACTCCGGCCTCCCAGTTTCCGTTGGGCAGTCGGCGCAGCGAAAGCGCGTCGTCAAAGTCCTTTGCGTCTCGCGGGTCGATGGTGAATGTGGTCACATCGCGCATGTCGACTCGGCGGGCAATCTCGGCCGGGGTTATGCCGGCATCGATTTTCTCGGCGGCACGCTCCACCTGCTCGGGATAGTGGTAAGGGAGTCCGAATTCGGCCAATATGGCATGCATCTCGGCGTTGTTCTCGCCGTTGCGGCCAAGGATGTCAACCACCTCGCCGTGAGGATTCTTTGCATCGTCGGGCCAGTCGGTTATGCGCACGATGGCCTTGTCGCCGGTCTTGCCGCCTTTCAGCTTTCCGCGCGGAATGAAGATGTCGGTTGCCAGGAACTTTGAGTCGGTCGACAATGTGCCGTAGTGACGCTCGACAGTGAGTGCGCCAATAAACACCTGATCGTTCTTCTCGATAATTTCGAGCACCTTGCACTCGGGCTCAACACCTTTGCGTCGGGCGGCCACGAGAACCTTCACCTTGTCGCCGTTGAGGGCGTGCATCGAATTGCGCTCGGCAACGAATATTCCCTCATCGTCACCGTCGAGAATCACGGTGTTCTTGCCGTTGCTGCGTCGGGTGAATACTCCGGTAGCCACATTGCCCCGGTTGGGAGCCTTGTATTTACCGGGAGTCACCTCAATCAGCTCACCATCAAACTCCATCTCGGCAAGGCGCATGGCTACAGCTTTCTGTGCCTGTGGGGTATCAGCCCCGATAGCATGCGACACCTGCTTGTAATTGAATGTCTTGTTACCCTGATTGTCGATAAAATCATCAATCATCGCGTATAATTCACGCGTAACCTTGCGCCGGGTATGCTTTGGTGCTGTAGCCATATACAAATGAATTTTAGTTAGTGTCCAATGTCAGTATTTACAATAAGTAACGCTCTACTATGCGTCAATGTTGGCATAGTTGGCGTTCTCCTCGATGAAATCGCGACGCGGCGGAACATCCTCGCCCATCAGCATCGAGAAAATGCGGTCGGCTTCAGCAGCGTCGTTTATCGTAACCTGCTTCAGCAGTCGGTGCTCGCGGGCCATGGTAGTGTCACGCAGCTCCTGTGCGCTCATCTCACCAAGTCCCTTATAGCGCATCACCTTGGTCTTGTCACCGTTGGTAGCAATAAACGCCTGCACCTGCTGATCGGTCCAGCAATACTCCTCGACCTTGCCTCGTGTACACTTGTACAACGGCGGTGTTGCAAGATAAAGGTAGCCGTTCTCTATAACGGGACGCATGCGGCGGAAGAAGAATGTCATGAGCAGTGTGGCGATGTGGCTTCCGTCGACATCGGCATCGGTCATGATTATAATCTTGTGGTAGGCAAGCTTTTCAAGGTTCACCGCCTTGGAATCCTCCTCGGTGCCTATAGTCACACGCATTGCGCGGAACAGGCTGGTGATTTCCTTGTTGTCGAATATCTTGTGGTCCATAGCCTTCTCGACATTCAGGATCTTACCGCGCAAGGGCAAAATGGCCTGATAGGTGCGGTCGCGGCCCTGCTTGGCTGTACCGCCTGCCGAATCTCCCTCGACGATGAAAAGTTCGCAATCCTCAGCTGTGCGCGACGAGCAGTCGGCGAGTTTACCGGGAAGGCCTCCGCCACAAAGCGGCGACTTGCGCTGCACATTCTTTCGTGCGTTATAGGCGGCGTGACGGGCGGTGGCGGCAAGTATCACCTTGTCGACAATCAGCTTGGCCTGACGGGGATGCTCTTCGAGATAGGTGCGCAAAGCATCGCTCACGGCAGTCTGCACGGCTCCTATCACCTCGTTGTTGCCGAGCTTGGTCTTGGTCTGGCCCTCAAACTGAGGCTCCATCACCTTTACCGACACTACGGCCGTAAGTCCTTCACGGAAGTCATCGCTCGAAATGTCGATTTTAACCTTGTCGAGCATCTTGCTGTCCTCGGCATACTTCTTGAGTGTCGAAGTGAGTCCGCGACGGAATCCGGTCAGGTGGGTACCGCCCTCTATGGTGTTGATGTTGTTGACAAATGAATATACATTCTCGTTGTAGGTGGTGTTGTAGGTCAATGCCACCTCTACGGGGATGCCCTGACGCTCGGTTGTGAGGTGTATGACATCGTTTATCAACGACTCCTTGCTCGAATCGATGTACTGCACAAACTCCTCAAGACCGGTTTCGCTGTAGAATAGCTCCTTCTTGTACTCGCCGTTTTCGTCGACCTGACGCTTGTCGGTAAGAGTCAGCGTGATGCCGGCGTTAAGGAAGGCCAGGTCGCGAAGACGATTGGCCAGGGTGTTGTAGTCGTAGACCGTAACGGTGAATATGCTGTCGTCGGGCTTGAACGTTATGCTTGTACCGGTGTGGGTGCTGTCGCCGATTATCTTCAGATCGGTGATGGGCTTTCCGCATGAATACTCCTGCATGTATGCCTTTCCGTCGCGATGCACCTCGGCGCGCAGATAGGTGGAGAGTGCGTTAACGCAGCTCACGCCCACGCCATGCAGACCGCCCGAAACCTTATAGGAACCTTTGTCAAACTTACCTCCCGCATGAAGCACGGTGAGCACGACTTCAAGAGCGCTCTTGTGCTCCTTCTCGTGCATGTCGACGGGTATGCCTCGACCGTTATCGATAACCGTTATTGAATTATCTTCGTTGATTGTGACGTCAATGTGTGTTGCATAACCGGCAAGAGCCTCGTCAATTGAGTTGTCCACGACCTCGTACACCAAATGATGCAGACCCTTAACGCTGATATCTCCGATGTACATCGCCGGGCGCTTACGCACAGCCTCAAGACCTTCAAGGACCTGGATGCTACTTGCACCGTACTCTTCTCTTTGTTCTGACATAATTTATTATTGTAGATTTTATTTCTTGAATTACAATATTTTACGCAAACGCTGAATGCGTAGTCAAACGCCCTAAAAGGGCAAACAAAATTACAAAAAAAACGCGTTATATACAAATCTTTTTTACACCCGCGATTAAGACCTCGCGGCCCAATATTTGTTAACGTTAAGGTACGGGGTCTAAGCGTCACGGAGAGTTTTCAACTGTTAAAATAAGTAAAATTAGGCAGATTTGCGGCGGTTTTCTTGCATCGTAAAAAAATAGTGAGTATCTTTGCATCGCTTTTCAGAAATCGGGGTGTAGCTCAGTTGGTTAGAGTACGCGTCTGGGGGGCGTGAGGTCGCTAGTTCGAGTCTAGTCACCCCGACAATAAGCAAGCGAGGGCGTCAGAATCAATTCTGACGCCCTCATTCTTTATACCCGCCGCACAGCCCCACGGGCCAGCCGGCCTCTACCGGCCGTTGTTCAGAAGGCGGGCGATCTCCGTCATGAGGTGGTCGGCGTCAATGGGCTTGGAAATGTATCCGTTGAAGCCGCTATCCATTATCCGCAGGCGGTCGGCCTGGAATGCATAGGCCGTTACGGCGATTATCGGCACATCGGTGTTGCTGCACCGTATAATGGATGTAGCTTCATATCCGTCCATATCAGGCATGCTTATATCCATCAGCACAAGATGCGGATTGTATTCGGCAAAGAGCTCTACGGCCTCATTGCCGTTATGTGCATGGATGAGATTGTACTCATCCTCGAGTATCGACGACACAAGGAAGTAGTTGCTGTCGTTATCCTCGGCGACAAGGATCGTGGGCCTGCTTGCGTCACGCGGCTTCTCGAAAACGGCCACAGGCGTGACATCACGCTGCTCAGCCTCATCGGCCTCTTCAGCGGCCTCGACCGGCAGAGTGAACCAGAATTGCGAGCCTTTTCCCTCTCCGTCCGACTCCACTCCTATTTCCCCGTGCAGCGACTCGACGATATCCTTGCAGAGGGCAAGCCCGTGTCTGTTGCCGTCGGTCGGGTCAAACAGCGTCATCTGCCTTTCCGTCGATATTCCCGCGCCGGTATCCCTTACAAAGATGCACACCGCATCAGGCAGCATCTCGTAGCCGAAAGTTATGCTGCCGCGCGAAGTAAACTTGCAGGCATTGTCGAGAAGATTTAACATGACCTGCGACAGCAGCTCGGGGTCGGTGTTGACTTTACACCTCACGGCTCCGAGCACGTGATTCAGAATTGTGCGCGAAGGCACCCTCTTGGCCGCCGCGCCGGCAATCGACATTATGAACTCGTTCACATCGACCTCCACTTTAGCCGGCTTTGAATCAAATTCAAATGACATAATTGTATTGTGCTTTATATACGTTTTGGTTGCTAATTTACTTCTCTAAAATAGATCTCATTTATTTCCGACATAGCCGAAACCTGCTTATTGGGAATCGTGAACCAGAAAATCGAGCCTCGGTTATGTCCGGCCGACTTCACCCCTATGCTGCCTCCGAGCATCTCGACGATACTCTTGCTTATCGACAGTCCGAGTCCGGTGCCGGGGATGAAGTTGTTGAGTTTGGTGAAGCGCGAGAAGAGCCGCTCGGCATCCTGATCGGGAATTCCTATTCCGGTGTCACGCACATAGAAATATATCTCATCGTCACGCAGCTCATATCCGAATGTTATGCTGCCCTTGGTGGTGAACTTTGCCGCATTGTTAAGCAAATTCATCAGCACCTGGTTAAGGCGGTCGGGGTCGGTGTCGATTATGCAGTCGGGAGCTCCGAGCACATAGTTCAGCATCACATCGTTGCTGAGCTTGATACGCATTGTGCTGTCGACCTCCTGTATCAGATGATTCAGGTCGGTGGGACGGAAGTTGAAGTCGAGGGTGTTGGACTCAACCTTGGCCATATCAAGCACATCGCCGATCAGTTTTAGCAGCATCTGGTTGTTCTTGTTTATGATGTTGATAAACCGCTGCTTCTTGTCGGCATCGACAGTCTTGGCGAGCAGGTTGGAGAATCCCACAATGGCGTTCAGCGGGGTGCGTATCTCGTGGCTCATGTTGGCGAGGAAGGCCATCTTCAGCTTGTCGGCCTCGGCAGCCCTTTCACGCGCCGCAATCAGCATCTCCTCCTGGCGTTTGCGCTCGGTAATCAGCAGCATCGACCCTATCAGTACTGTGGGCATTCCGTTGTCGTCGCGTTCGGTCACGGCGGCACACACCTCAATCCACTCAACCATGTCACACTTCGGCTTCCTGCGTATAAATCGATACTCCATCTTGATATACTCCAGCCGGCCCTCGACAAAGCGGCGATATACATCGCACACGCGCTCCATGTCGTCGGGATGTATGCAGCTCAGATAATCCTCCTCGTTTATCACTCTCACATCCTCGGCCATGGCCGTAACGTTGTAGTGGCTTCGGCGAAGCATTCTCATGGCCTCGCACATGATTTTGTGCTTGTGTATGTCCCAGCGCCAAGGTATTATGTGGGCTACGTTCATCGTCACATCGAGCTTGTGGGCAAATTCCTGCAAATCACGCTCGGCATTACACTTTTCGGTTATGTCGACGGCAAACACGTTTACATCCTCCACCACTTTGTTGACCTCGTTGCCTATGCTTATCAGGAACTCGTAGGTGACATCGGTGTACGGGAAATTGTAGGAAAAGCGCACTGACCGGCGGCGGTGCAGAAGCCGCTCCACAATCTTGGCGATGAAATCGGCGTCAAAGAGTTTGTCGGGCTTCCCCGGCAAAGCGTTCCTCTTCAGCAACTCCCTGAACATAGCGTTACCGCCGTGATATTCGATGTCGACGACATTGCCGTCATTGCCTCGCACCACCTTTGCCTGCGAAAATCCCACCGGCATGTTGTTGAGCAGTCGCTCGTGGGCGCGTAACATCGCAATCCTGCGGTTCTGAAACATAACTCTCGCCACAATCACGGCCATAATAGCCAGCAGCACGATTCCGCCGGCGATTATGTAGGTGTGATATAGCTCCCATGCGCTCTTGGGGCGGTTCATGAACACGGTGCCGGGCTGACACGAGCTTTCGGGAATGCCGTCACGCATCAGGTGGTTGTAGTTGACAATCGGATAGGAGTCGGCCACCTTCCTGAACGGCACCTTTCTCATGTCCTTGTCCGATATAAGGTCAAGCAGTCCGGCATGAATCTTCTTCTGCATCTCGTCGGGCGACGGGAAATATCCGCCCGTTATTCCGTAGTTTAGATAGGCGGCACGCAGTCCGAACACCGGTCGGTGGGCACCCGATATCATCCTCGCCTCTCCGGCAATCAGCTGCGGATGTCCGTGCACCGTCATTCGCTCAAAGAACCATGTCGACCACAACATTCCTATGTTGTGGTCGGTATTGTTAAGATACTGCTGCAGGGCGCGGCTGTTCTCCTCGTTGGCCACGAGCCATTCATAGTCCATGTCGGGGTACTCTCTCGAGAGATATTCACGCAGCTGTTGATTCAGTTGCCTGTTCTGGTAGAGCGCATCGGCCACAAAGACAAGCTTGTTCATGTCGGGGAACATGTAGGCCATCATGTCGACCGTTTCCTTGTAGAGATTGGGTGTCACCACTATCGAGAAGTTGTAGTCGTCGTGAATCGACTCAAGCGGATAGAGCTTGTCGGGATTCATCGCCTCATTTTCATCGATGTAGGTGTAATAGTAGTCACGCATTCCGTACTGCTCCGACTGGACCACAAGCAGCATGGGCACATCGCCCCATCGCTCGACTATGCTGTCGCGCAGCGTGAACGCAAAGTCGCCCACAAGCACCAGGTAGTCGGGCTTACGGTCGACAAAACGGTCGAATATGCCTCGCGACATATTGTCGAAGTCCTTGTCGTTATGAATCAGGGTGCTGTTGAGATGCACCACCTCCACGGCCTGAAAGCCGTCGCGGTTGGACACCTCACGCATTATAGGATTTATGATTTCTTGCGCCCACGGCGCACCTTCATTATAGGAATTAAGGATAAGCAGCCGTTTGCCTTCAAGCGCGAATAGCTGAAGCGACAACAGACACATTCCTATCAACAATACAATTTTTTTAATCATAATATGAGTCCATGAATATTTAGCGGTTAAAAAATCGGCGACCAGCCATAAATGCAATAATTCGGGACACCTGATTACAAATTACAACCCGTATCGCCACATTCACCAAGTACAAAGATATGTATTTTTTTCGTCTTGCAATTTTCAAATCACAAAAAATCTTAACTAATATAATCTCCCCATGAAAATATATCTATTACTTGCGGCGTTACTTGCCGCAATAAGCGCCGACGGAAACTGATACTGTTAATAAAGCATAATAATAGATTGGGAGGCACACCGATGCTTTCCCGTATATGTTACTTTAAGATAGAAGTAACCTATTAATATCAATATTATTATGACCGACCGATTAAGTTATGAAGAGAAGAAAGAACTGCCCGATGAGGTGTTCGGACTTCCTGAAAGGCGTGAATACCCAATGCCCGATGCAGCACATGTGCGCGCTGCCGAAGCCTATTTCCGTTATTGTCCCGATGACCTGAAGCCGAAGCTTGCACGCGCTATCATGGCCCGTGCCCGTGAATTTGGAGTCGATGTTGAAAGCCCTACAGTAAAATCATACGCCGGTATGTAACACTCTAACGATATGGAATCATAGCATATTAATGATTCCATATCAATGCTCGTAGGCACCGAGATCGGGTGTCGAGCCTCGCTCACGGCCGTAGAAATCGCGCACGGCCTCGGGCAAAGTAAGTGATGCATCGGCCGCTCCCTCGGCAGGAGAGCCGGGGCCGACGCGATAGTCGAAGATATAGCGGTCGGTGTCGGTAATGAACATGGGGTCGGAGTTCCATATCATGTCGATGAATGTGTCGTCGTCACTGCCGTCAGCTCCCACAAGACAACGCCGTAGCGTGATATCACCCGAGTCGGGTGACTTAGTGTTCATCATCGGGCCGTTGCCGTAGATGATGGAGTTGGTTATGTGGCATGACACTCCGTCATCTTTCAGCTCAAGCAGAGCGCCCGTCACGGGAGCAAAAAGGTAGCTGTTGGCGACAGTGCAGTGATTCATCGTCAATCGGGCGCGGCCGTCGAGCGTCACAACGCCGCCGGGCGCGTCGGCAAATTCACATCCCACAGCCTTGACTTCGGCATCGGTAACGGAGATGACGCTTTCACGCGAGTTGCGCACGACACAATTAAGCATCGAGATCTCACCGCCCGTCACGGCAATGCCCGACGAGGTGTTGCGCACAACAGTGTGCGACAACCGGCTCCCGGTGCCTGCGAAAGTGACACCGCTCCACTGTCCCGGCACAATGTCGTAGGGGATGCGTCCCACCATCGTTCCGTTACGGTCGCCGCACATCACAACCGGCTTTTCGGGAGTTCCGTCGGCGACAACGGCACCCTCGACATTGAGTGATGCCTTGTCGTGGAAGTAGAGTGTAGTGCCCTCGGCGAGATTCAATGTCACGCCTGAAGCAACCGTCACATCACCCATGACATGATAAGCACCCGACCAAAGGGCATCGGCCGACAGCACCGAAGCCGGAACGACAGTCACATCGATGCACTCGGCACTCAGCACCACCGTGGAGCGACCGCCGTTGACCTCGAAGTCGAGGAGCGACTTAACAGTCAGCTTGCCGTCATGTCCCACAGGAGGGAACTGCGCGTCGACAAACACATAGATGGAGTCGTGCGGCCTTATGGCGACATCAGCAAACTCCTTGCCGGCAACGCCGTCGACATTCAGCCTGTAGGCTTCATTGCCGTCACGTAACGCAATGCGGCTTATGAGCAAATTGCGGTCGTGACGATTGTAAACCCTGAAGCTGTGGACGGATGTGATCTCGCCCGAGAATGCGAGTCCAAGGTTGAGGGTGTCGACCGAAAACTCGGGACGGGCCGATGAATCATCGGTGAATCCATCCTCGATGCAACCGCTCGCAACGGCAAGAAGCACAATTATAAGGAATATGTTGAGAAAACGATTTATCATAGTGTAAGCGTCTACATAAATCCAACGTTACTCAACGCCCAATATTGCTTATTCGACATGGGGAGATTGCGGATATGAACTATTTTTCGTAATATTGTGACGACAAAAGCCCAACGATGCATATACAACGACTCGATTCCGACAGCTACAGGCGAGCATTCCCACATCCGGGACACATCTACAATTCAGTCCAATTTTCGGAGCTGAACCGCAGCAAGTGTGACGATGTGCTATACCTTGCGTTATATGACGGAGGAAGATTGCGCTGCGGCATGATTGCGGGCGAGCGTGACGGAGCTATCATGTCACCGTGGTCGGCCCCGTTCGGCGGATTGACGGTCAACCGCCGGCAGTCGTTCCGATGCATCGACAACGCAGTCAAGTCGCTTTGCTCATTCACGAAATCGACGGGGCGGTCGCTTGTCGTGACGCTGCCCCCCGAATGTTACGGCGACAACGCCGCCATAAAATGCGCCTACTCGTTAATGTCGACACCCGGCATCGAGATAACGCCCCACCTCAACTATGCGGCCGACCTGACGCGTCACCTCGACCCCATAGACCTGATGTCGCCCAAATCGCGGTGGAGCATAGGTAGAGCGTTGATGTCACACTACACTATCACCAGGCAACCCGCAACCGAGAGCGAAATAACGCGCAACTACAACCTGATACTTGCCAATCACAACGCAAAAGGGCGAGAGCTGCGAATGTCGCTGCACGACTTCATCGCGACCGCACCGGTGACCGACAGCGACTTCTTTATAATGACTTTTGACGGAATCGACATAGCCGCCGCCCAGCTGCATCACGCAGCACCGGGAATCGTGCAGCTTATCAACTGGGGCGACCTGCCCCTGCACCATCATCCGGGAGCCATGAATCTTCTCGCGCTCCACATTATGCGTCACTACAAGGCCGAGGGAGCGAGGATGCTCGACTTCGGGCCTGTCGACAGCTGCGACGGAGTAAACGAAGGCCTAAGTAAATTCAAGGAGAGCCTGGGATGCACTCCGTCATTGAAGTACACATTCAGGCTCTCCTAAAAAGTCGTATATGTGCCGTGACCTGAGCGTCACTGCATCATCTCATATATCTTTATGGTGTCATCGGCCGAAAGCTTGACATAACCGCCGATGCGTTCACCCTTGTGCTCGTGAAGCTTTGCAACAAGTCGCTCGATGTCGGGATTGTCGATGCCGAGCTCCTTGAATGTAACGGGCATACCTATGCTCATTAAGAAATCCTTAAGACGCTTGATGCCTTCGGCTGCTACCGACTTGTCATCGCCCTGCGACACAACGCCCATGACACGACGGGCAAACTGCGCCACCTTGACGGGATTGACACCGGCCACATACTGCATCCATGCGGGAACCACGACGGCAAGTCCGGCTCCGTGGGCAACGTTATATATCGCGCTTATCTCATGCTCGATAAAGTGTGACGACCAATCCTCGGCACGGCCTGTGCCGCACACTCCGTTATGGGCGAGAGTGCCGCTCCACATGATGTTGGCGCGCGCCTCATAGTTCTCGGGGTCGCACATCACTTTGGGAGCCTCCTCCATTATCGCGATGAGCACACCCTCAGCCACGCGGTCGGTAATCTCGACATCGGGGGTATTGGTGAAATAACGCTCCATGATGTGGACCATCATGTCGACGATGCCGCATGCGGTCTGATAGGGAGGCAACGTGAAGGTGAGTTCGGGATTCATCACCGCAAACTTGGGGCGAAGGGCGCTTTCGGTGCGCAGACTGAGCTTGATCAGTCCGTCACGCTTGGTGATGACCGAGTTGCCCGAGCCTTCACTTCCGGCAGCCGGGATGGTGAGCACGACACCCACGGGGAGAGCCTTCTCCACTATCTTTTTGCCGCAATAGAAGTCCCAGAAGTCGCCTTCGTAGGGAACTCCGCATGCGATGCCCTTGGCAGTGTCGATGACCGAACCGCCGCCCACGGCAATGAGCATATCGATGTTCCGCGAGCGCACCAGTTCAATACCTTCATAAACGCGGTCGTCGGTGGGATTGGGCTGAATTCCGCCCATCTCCTCCCATTCGATACCGCTCGCTGAAAGCGATGCCTTAACCCGGTCGAGCAAACCGCTGCGCACAACCGAGCCGCCACCGTAGACAAGCAGCACCTTACGGCCGCCAAACTCACGAGCCAAGGCTCCGGTGCGGCTTTCGGTGTCACGCCCGAAAACGAACTTGGTCGGGCTCCAGAACACGAAATTATTCATAGTCCATCAATTAATTTAAATAATACAGGCGAGCCGCTTTATCGGCGGTTGGCACCCTTTTTACGCTTCTCCTGCTCGCGGAGCATAGCCTGCTGCTGACGCTGAGCCTCTTCAAGACGGGCCATGAAACCCGACTTCTTGCGGGGCTTCTTGGATGCTTCCTGCATCTTGGCACGCATCTTCTCCTCATTTACAACGTGACGGAACACATAGGTCTGCACGATTGTGATCAACAGCGACAGGAAGTAGTAGTAGGAAAGACCTGCGGCATAGTTGTTGAAGAAGACGAGGAACATCAAAGGCATCAGATACATCATCCACTTCATGCCGGGCATCGACGCTCCCGAAGGCTGATTCTGCATCGTAACCTTAGTGTAGATGATGTTGGTCACGGTCATGAGAAGACAGAACAGCGACAGGTGGTTGCCGAAGTACTCGGTGACCAAGGGAATGTTGCCGCTCCAGGTGATGATGGCATCGGGAGCCGACAGGTCCTTAACCCAAAGGAATGGCTCGCCGCGCAGCTCGATACACGAGGGGAAGAAGGTGAACATGGCGATAAGCACCGGCATCTGCAGCAACATGGGCAGACAGCCCGCCATGGGATTGGCACCGGCACGCGAGTAAAGTTCCATCGTCTTTTGCTGACGGGTCATGGCATTCTCCTGACCGGGATACTTTTCATTGATTTCCTTTATCTCAGGAGCGAGCAAGCGCATCTTGGCCTGCGACATGTAGCTCTTGTAGGTGAAGGGGAAGATGATGATCTTGATGAAGATTGTGAGCAACAGGATGATGACGCCGTAGTTGGTAAACCACTTGCCGAGGATGTCAAATACGGGAATCACAATCCAAGTGTTGATCCAGCGGAAGAGAGTCCATCCGAGAGGAATGAGTCGTGTTAAGTGAAGATCCTCGCCGTCGTTCAGCTTGTCATCAAGTCCCGACAACATGGGATAGAGGTTGGGACCGATGAGAATGTCAAACTGCGCCGGCATGGGGTTGGAGGCGTTGTAGTCGACCGACGAAACGGCCTCAAGCTCCTTCAGGTAGCCGGGCTGGCTCTTTGAGAGTATGGTTGAGGTGAGATTGGCGTTATTGAACGTGCTTCGGGCGATGAATGCCATCGAGAAGAACTGATTCTTGAATCCTATCCACTTGATGCGCTCGTTGACCTCCTCATCGTCATTTGACGACTCGCTGAGATTTTCGACACCGCCTCCGGCATACATATAGTACAATCCCGAGTTACGTTCTTCAAACATGCGGCCCTCCTCCTGGCGAATCATCTTCTGATGCCAGAGGAAGTCCATTGTAGCCACATTGGAGGGGATAATCGACTGCATGCCGTTCTGCACAATCTCCATTCTCACCACGTAGCTTTCGGGGAGAAGGGTGTAACGCATTCCAAACGATGCGCCGCTTCCGAGATTGAGCGTCATCAACACCGTGGTGTCGCTCTCCTGAACCGGCTCGAAGAAGAAGTTGCGGGTGTCAAACTCACGGTCGGCCGAGTTGAGGATAAACGAGTAGCCGTTGTCGTCGCCTTCAAACACCACGACATTGCCGCCCTTATAGGACTTGTAGTCCTTGAGCTCAGCACGCGATATGACGCCGCCCTTGTTGGAGAGGTCGAGCGCGATGTATTCATTTTCAAGACGCACGGTAGAGCTGTCGCCCTGAAGGTAACGTGCAAATCCCTGGTACTGTGTAAGCTCACGGGTTGTCGTCTTGAGCAACTTCACAGCCTTTGAGGCGATGACGGGTGAAAGCCCCGCAGCGGCGGGATTGGAGAGGTCGGCTATGTCAACGCTCTTGCCGTCGACATTGACCGAGCCGGTCAACAGGTATCCGTCGGATACGAGATCCACCTTTGAATTTTGCATCGTTACGCGGCCTGACACCGAGTCGGGAGTTCCGTACTGGTGAACGGCGGCGGCCAGCATCGAAGTTTCGGCCGGAGTGAGTGTGTCGAGCGATGAAGCGAGCTGTGCATCGGCCATCGCCTCGGCCTGTTCTGCGGTTATCTGCTCGGCGGGGGCAATGCTGTCGGGCTTGGGTTCGGGCTGGTTGAGCCACATGAATCCAAGGATGACAGCTCCCATCAGGAGCAAACCGTACATTGTGTTCTTATCCATTATTTCTTTTCGTGTTTATATGCGATTGCAGCTTTTATAAAGTCAAGGAATAGGGGGTTGGGGTTGAGGACCGTCGAAGAGTATTCGGGGTGATACTGCGTACCGATAAACCAACGGTGGTCGGGCAGCTCCACTACCTCGACAAGGCGGGTGGCGGGATTTTCGCCCACACAACGCATGCCGGCGGCCTCGAAACGCTCGCGGTATTCGTTGTTGAATTCAAAGCGATGACGGTGACGCTCCTTCACATCAGTGCATCCGTAAGCCTTGGCGGCTCGCGAACCGGGTTGCAGACGGCAGTCGTAGGCTCCGAGTCGCATTGTGCCTCCCTTGTCGACAACCGTCTTCTGATCCTCCATGAGGTCGATTACATTGTCGGAGGTGGTGGGATTCATCTCGGTAGAATTGGCCTCATGCAGTCCAAGCACATCGCGGGCAAACTCGATGACCATGCACTGCATGCCAAGACAGATGCCGAATGTGGGGACATCGTGCTCGCGACACCACTTAAGGGCTACAAACTTGCCCTCGATGCCACGCTGACCGAATCCCGGCGCAATGATGACGCCGTCGAGCGGCGACAGAAGTTCGTCGACATTGCCGGCATTGAGCTTCTCGGAGTGGATATACACGAGCTTGAGCTTGTGGTCGTTATAGGTAGCGGCCTGAAAGAGCGACTCGTTGATCGACTTGTAGGCGTCCTGAAGCTCGACATACTTGCCCACAAGACCTATCGTCACCTCCTCCTCGGCATTGTCGAGCTTGCGGAGGAAGTTGAGCCAAGGCTCCATGTGGGGCTCACCCTCGACAGGTACTCCGGTCTTGCGAAGCACAATATCATCGAGGTGCTGCTCATGCATGCGCAGGGGCACTTCGTAGATTGTGGGCATGTCGACCGACTGAATCACGGCGTCGGGCGACACGTTGCAGAACTGCGCAATCTTGCGGCGCATGTCGGCGGGAATCTCCTTCTCGGTACGCAGCACGAGGATGTCGGGCTGTATACCCACCTCCTGCAACTGCTTCACCGAGTGCTGCGTGGGCTTTGTCTTCAGTTCCTTGGCGGCACGGATGTAGGGCACATAGGTCAAATGGATGCAAAGCGAGTCCTGACCAAGCTCCCAGCGCAGCTGACGCACGCTTTCAAGGAAGGGAAGCGACTCGATGTCGCCCACCGTACCTCCGATTTCGGTTATTATGAAATCGAAATTACCGGTGTTTCCGAGCAACTTTACGTTGCGCTTTATTTCATCGGTAATGTGGGGAATTATCTGGACGGTCTTGCCGAGATAGTCGCCGCGACGCTCCTTGTCGATCACGCTCTGGTAGATGCGTCCTGTGGTGACATTGTTGGCTCGGGTAGTGGGAACGTTGGTAAACCGCTCGTAATGTCCGAGGTCAAGGTCGGCCTCGTGACCGTCGACGGTCACATAACACTCGCCGTGCTCATAGGGATTCAATGTGCCCGGATCGATGTTGATGTACGGGTCAAACTTCTGAATCGTAACCCTGAAGCCTCTTGCTTCAAGCAAGCAGGCAAGCGACGACGAAATAATTCCCTTACCAAGGGAAGAAACCACGCCGCCGGTGACAAAAATATATTTGGGTTCCACGTTTTTGTCCTATTATATTAAATTAAAGCGCAAAGTTAGTGATTTTAATGCACATAACAATGAAAGGCACCCCTCAATCGAGAAACCCTGCGTCATATTTATTAATGTTTTCTACTTAACTGCAAGCGTCACGCTTCGAGAGCCTGCTTGATGTCGGCGATGATGTCGTCGACATTCTCGATTCCCACCGAAAAGCGGATAAGGTCGGGGCGCACTCCCGCTTCCAGGAGCTGCTCGTCGGAAAGCTGTCGATGGGTGTGACTTGCAGGATGCAGCACACATGTGCGCGCATCGGCCACGTGCGTCACGATAGCGGCGAGCTTCAGGTTGTCCATAAACCTTATAGCCACATCGCGGCCGCCCTTGAGTCCAAACGACACTACGCCGCAGGAGCCGTTGGGCATATACTTTATCGCAAGGTCGTGATACTTGTTGCCGGGCAGTCCGCAATAGTTGACCCAGGCCACCTTGTCGTTGCCCGAGAGGTATTCGGCCACAGCCTGAGCGTTGGAACAGTGGCGGGGCATGCGCAAGTGCAGCGTTTCAAGACCGAGATTCAGCAGAAATGCGTTCTGCGGCGACTGGATGCTTCCGAGGTCACGCATCAACTGCGCAGTGGCCTTGACCATGTAGGCCATCTTGCCGAAAGCCTTTGTGTAGGTGAGGCCGTGGTATGAGTCATCGGGGGTGCAAAGTCCGGGATATTTCTCGGCATGGGCCTCCCAGTCAAAGTTTCCGCTGTCGACGATGACGCCGCCCACGCTCGTTGCGTGACCGTCCATATATTTGGTGGTCGAGTGTACAACGATGTCGGCACCCCATTCAAACGGACGACAATTTATGGGCGTGGGGAATGTGTTGTCGACAATCAGGGGCACACCCTGGCTGTGGGCTATGCGGGCAAACTTCTCGATGTCAAGCACCTCGAGCGAGGGATTGGATATCGTTTCTCCAAAGAGCGCCTTGGTGTTGGGACGGAAAGCGGCTATAATCTCCTCCTCGCTTGCGTCGGGATTGACGAATGTCACATCGATTCCGAGCTTCTTCATTGTCACGCCAAAGAGGTTGAACGTTCCGCCGTAGATGGCCGAAGAGCACACGAAGTGGTCGCCTGCCTGACAGATGTTGAACAGTGCATAGAAGTTGGCTGCCTGTCCGCTGGAGGTGAGCATCGCGCCCACTCCGCCTTCAAGAGCGGCAATCTTTGCGGCAACGGCCTCATTGGTGGGATTCTGAAGACGGGTGTAGAAGAAACCCGTGTCCTCAAGGTCAAACAGACGGGCCATCTGCTCGCTCGTATCATATTTAAACGTAGTACTCTGATAGATCGGGAGCACTCTCGGCTCTCCCTTGGTAGGGGTCCAACCGGCCTGCACACACAGGGTTTCCGGCTTAAAATTGTTTGCCATAATTTCCGTTTTTTATATTTCTCAATTAATATTCAACTATGCACTTTCGCACTCGCAAAGGTATGCAAAAAAACGAGAAATATGCAAGTCACGCCGACTGTTTTTAAAAAAATCGGAATATTGATGTAACGTTTTGCCACATCACTGCGTCATATAGGTGAATATGGAACGGAAAGAGTTTGAAAGCCGAATAACACGTATGCGTCCGCAACTTCTGCAGCTCGCCATCCGGTACCTCAACAACGGTGACGACGCCGAAGATGTGGTGCAGGACACGCTGCTGAAGCTATGGTTTCTGCGTGACCGACTCGACGACTACCGAAGCGTCGACTCCCTGGCCTCGGTCATCACGCGGCATCTCGCCATAAGCTGCATAAGAGGCCGCCGGTCGGGAATGGTCGACATCGACGAGCTATACGATGTAAAAGGCGACGAATCGACTGAAACGAAAATCATCCGGGAGGAGAGCCTCAAGGAGATATTCGACGCAATATCGGCACTGCCCGACCTACAGCAATCGATACTGAGGATGAAGCATGTCGAAGGCTTCGAGGTCGAAGAGATAGCCGCAATAACGGGAAGCAATCCCGGAGCCGTGCGCGTCAACCTGTCGAGAGCGAGAAAGAGAGTAAAACAACAATTTATGCCCAATTGAACGATGAACACTACTATTATAACAAAGAAAAACGTAAGAAACTACATCGACAAGTTCCTTGACGGTGAAACGAGCAACGCCGAAGAGCAGGCGCTATATGACTTTTTCAAGAATGAGGATGTGCCTCAGTCACTGCAAGAGTACGCCCCGATGTTTGCGTGGTATGACGGCAAGATGGAGGAGGATCCCCGCCGGCTCATAGAGGAGAACCGCCGACAGAGCCGCATCATACGCATAAGGCTCGTGAGGTGGAGCATAGCCGCCGCAGCCATGGTGGCCGTGATGGTGAGCGTGGGAATAGCGCTGTTTACCGGCAGCACATCCTCGACGAGCATCTACGACGGCAGCTACGTGAAAGTGGGCAACACGGTCAACAGCAACATCAACGAGATAATGCCCGAGATAGAGGCCACCATCGCCCATGCCGACGATGTGGAGCGCAAGGCTCTCGAAACCTACCGCAACCTCCAGCAGGCCGAGAACGAAATAGAACAAAAAGGCAAACAATAATAAATTAATCATTCAAATAGACTCCAAGCAATGAACTCATCAAGCATCATCAAGAGCCTGCTGCTCGCAGTGGTATTCGCAGTGGCATGTTCGGTCGAGGTTTCGGCCCAGAAAAACATCCAGTCGGCAATAAACGCAATAGCCAAGGACAAGTCGGTGATAGTGAACTCGGTAACCACGCGCAATCCCAAGAACCACAAAATCGAAAAGACCGTGCGCACCTACACCATCAACAGCAAGGCCCTCGCACAGAGGCTTAAGGATGCGTTCATGGACGATGAAGAGCAGGCCGACAAGGCAATCATATCGAGCGACAGCAACCAGGTGTCGTTTACCTACTACTTCAACAAGCGCGAAACGATGTACAGCGCCACAATAACCCACGGCGAGCAGATAACGGTGACCTACATATTCCGTCCCGACGGAAAGGACAACGGCGCAGTCAACGTGATGATACGCCGCGACAAGCTGCCCCAGATGAACCTGCCGCTGACGGCGATGCTATAGACCCGCACATACTGCAACAAGGATAACATATAAAGAGAATAGCTTTTAATGCACTGAATTGAGTAATCGGGTGGAGGACACTGAAAATTGGGAACGGCCTCCATAGAGATTAATACAACAGGCCGAAGACGCCTCCACTAATAATGAAAGAAGCGCGACTGTGTGGGATACACAATCGCGCTTCGCTTTTTATCGTAACGGGTGGCTTACTTGACCTCCCAGGTTTCGCCTGCGAGAATCATGTCGCGCAACCGGTCAAATCCCTTCTTGGCGCGCACCTGCTCGATCTGCATGTCGATCTCCTCGTTGTAGACGGGACTCTCCACATCGCGGATCACGCCCACAGCAAGCGGCAGGTCGTAGCCGTCCATCATGGCAAGCTGCTGGTGGAGGAAGTTGCTCGGGGTGTGAGCGTCATGAACGAGCACATCGTCGATAGTGTATCCGTCCTTGCCAAGCTCGACGGCCTTCAGCAGGAATCCGTCGCGCACAAGTCCCTTCTCCATGTTCTTGCCGAAGAGCATCTTCTCGCCGTGACGCAGATGAATTGTGCGCTCGGCGCGGAACTCGCGGTCGCTGATGTAGTTGTGTATGCCGTTGTTGAATATCACGCAGTTCTGAAGCATCTCTACAACCGAAGTGCCACGGTGACGGGCGGCGGCCACCATCACCTCCTGGGCGATGGGCAGGTCGACATCGATCGAGCGGCCGAAGAAGTTGCCACGGGCGCCAAACACGAGTTCGGCCGGGATAAACGGATCCTCGGTAGTGCCGTAGGGCGATGACTTGCTCACAAATCCGCGTGCGCTTGTGGGTGAATACTGACCCTTGGTCAAGCCGTAGATCTTATTGTTGAACAACAGCAGGTTGATGTCGACATTTCGACGCACTGCATGGATGAAGTGGTTTCCGCCTATGGCAAGGCCGTCGCCGTCACCCGAAATCTGCCACACGGTCATTGCCGGATTGGCCACCTTGAATCCCGTAGCCACTGCGGCGGCACGGCCGTGGATGGTGTGGAATCCGTAGGTGTTCATGTAGTAAGGGAGGCGCGAGCTGCACCCGATGCCCGAAATCACGGCTGTGTTGTGGGGAGCCACGCCTATTTCGGCCATAGCCTTGTGGAGCACGTTGAGTATGGCATGGTCGCCACATCCGGGGCACCAGCGCACCGATTGGTCGCTCTTATAGTCAGCTGCTGTATATTTTATGCAATCCATAGTCGTAACTTTTTACTTTTCGTCCATAAATTTTTTAACGCCGTCAACGACCTCCTGCACCAGGAAGGGCTGACCCTGAACCTTATTGATGCGCTTAACCTCAAGTCCGGCAAACTTGCTCTGCAGATAGTCGGCAAACTGTCCCGTGTTCAATTCGGCGCATATCACCTTCTTGTAGCGTGAAAGCACTTCGCGGGTGTTGCGGGGCAGCGGGTTTATGTAGCGGAAATGGGCAAAAGCCACCTTGCGGCCCTCCTTGCACAGCTCCTGAGCTGCGGTGTAGAGGTGTCCGTAGGTACCTCCCCAGCCCACGAGCAGCGTGTCGGCATCGGCGTCACACAACACCTCGAGTTCGGGAATGTCATTGGCAATCTTCTCAATCTTGGCCTTGCGCACATACACCATCTTCTCATGGTTGGCGGGGTCGGTCGATATGGCACCTGTCACAAAGTCCTTTTCAAGGCCGCCGAGGCGGTGGGTGAGGCCTTCGGTTCCGGGAATTGCCCAGTAGCGCACATTGCTCTCCTCGTCGCGCTGATAGGCACGCCATGTGGAGCGCATCTCCTCGGGCACGTAATGGGGCTTGATGGCGGGATATTCGTCATCGTCGGGAATGCGCCATGCCGACGAGCCGTTGCCGATGAATGCATCGGAGAGCAGAATCACGGGAGTCATGTGCTCGATCGCTATGCGCGAAGCCTCAAAGGCCATGGTGAAGCAGTCGGTGGGCGATGCGGGAGCCACTACCACCAGGGGCGACTCGCCGTTGCGACCGTAGAGGGCCTGCATAAGGTCGGTCTGCTCGGTCTTGGTGGGAAGTCCGGTCGAGGGGCCTCCGCGCTGTACATCGATTACCACCAGCGGCAGCTCGGCCATAACGGCAAGACCTATACCCTCGCTCTTCAATGCAAGGCCGGGGCCCGAAGTTGAAGTGACGCCGAGGTTTCCGGCAAATGACGCTCCGATAGCCGAGCAAACTCCGGCAATCTCGTCCTCCATCTGCACGGCCTTCACGCCGAGATCCTTGCGCTTGGCAAGCTCATGAAGAATGTCGGTGGCGGGAGTGATGGGGTAGCTTCCGAGGAAGAGCGGACGACCCGACTTCTCGGCGGCCATTATCAATCCCCATGCAGTGGCCGTGTTGCCGTTGATGTCGGTATAGTGTCCCGGACGGATGTCCTCCGACTCGATGCGGTAGGTCGACACCGAGGCGTGTATGTTGGACCCGTAGTCGTAGCCGGCCTGGATTACCTTGGCATTGGCCTCGTAAATGGCGGGCTTGCGGGCAAACTTGTTCTTAAGATGGTGCATGGCAGCCTCCAGCGGGCGGTCAAACAACCAGCACACGAGGCCGAGAGCAAATATGTTGCGGCACTTCAGCACCGACTTGTTGTCAAGTCCCGATTCGGCAAGTGCGGCCTTGGTCATCGAGGTGACGGGCACCTCAATCACCTGTGCGTTAAGGTTAAGTTCCTTGAAGGGGTCGGCTGTTTCAAAAAGAGCCTTTTTCAGGTCGGCTTCCTTGAATGAGTCGATGTCGACAATCACTACACCTCCGGGCTTGAGGTGCTTGACATTCTGCTTCAAGGCAGCGGGATTCATGGCAATAAGCACATCGGCCTTGTCGCCCGGTGTGTGTACATTTGTTCCTATATGAACCTGAAATCCCGATACTCCGCCAAGCGAACCTTGCGGGGCGCGGATTTCTGCCGGATAGTCGGGGAAAGTCGAAACTTGGTTTCCGACTCCGGCCGACACATTAGTGAAGATGTTGCCGGCAAGCTGCATTCCGTCGCCGGAATCGCCGGAAAATCTCACGACTACTTTGTCAAGAGTCTTTACATTGGTTTTCTCTAACATGACATTTATATGATTTCACTTAGTTTTTTGGCCTATTATCGATAAAAAGCACTTGAATGTCATTGCTTTTGACGCTCAAGTGGCTTGGTTCGCAAATTTACGGTTAAATATTTTACATGGCAAATAATCCTCGCGATTTATTTAACCTATATTTGTCTTTTTATCGATTACTTTTCAATTTTACCTCCCGGAATCGGCAAATGGAGTAGCATTTTGCTGTTTATTTTGTTAAATTTTGCATAATATTTGTTTTTTGTAGATTTATTTTGCTATATTGCCGATAGATTAAGCCAATATCCGATTGCCAAAACTAATAACCAAATTATATTAGCCATGAAAAGAAAAACTCTACCCCTCGTTGCCTCTGCAATCATGATTGCAGCGACACTAACCGTATCATGCAGTGATGCGGAATATGAAAATAAATTATTAACCGTTTAGATTTAAGATTATACGAAAGTTATTGTTTTGGCTTTTGACAATTCTCGCACTGCATGGATTAATATTGGGGGGATGCAGTTCCGATGACGATCCGGAACCGCAAAAGCCATACCGTCTGTTCAATGAACAAGACAGCGCAATCGCCTGCGAAATATATAAATCATATAGCGGAAAACTGGAAGGAGTGGGGCCGGAATTAATACTCGACAGCATAAAGACATGGCCAAGCATGTGGGTCTGGGATAAGGAGGAAAAGCGTTACAATCTTGTGGGTTTAGAGATTTTCTCATTTGATGAACCTGAATCAGGAGCTTATGGGTACATTCCTGAATGTATCGGAGAGCTTAAGCACCTCAGGTCACTTTCTATAATAGGAAAATGCTATTATGGAGAATTACCTGAATCAGTGACCAAGCTGAATCTTGAACATTTATGGATTGAATTCACGCAATTCACCTCACTTCCTGATGACATCTTCACCGAAAACCTTACATATGTGTCAATAATAGAAAATAGGAAGCTGAAAAAACTACCTCCTTCGGTAACCAGATTAAGATATCGCCCCACCTATCCTGAACCTATATTCTATATGCCTGATAACGCATTCACAGGCGAATGTCCGGCAATAACCCATGCTTATGTACAGCTTTTCGACAATAACTTCACATCATTGGACTGGACCGGTGCCGGAGGTGTGGACTGGTTGGTCAACGGAAGCGTAATACATTCGGGTGCAAATCTGCAGGGAAATCGCCTCCAAGGCGAGGTACCTGCAGATGTTCTTGAAAAACTTCTTAAGGACCCTATCAGATTCAATAACTTTCATGGTCAAATATTGCAGCAACAGGAAGGTTACGGATTTACCAATATCCCATCATGGGCTGAAGTTAGCGAAATGGAAAAAGAGTATATTGCAAATAATCCCGACTGGAAGGAGAATCTTCCCAAATGGGGGGAGGAACTGCCCGAGCGATAACAAATATTGGGGAACGATGTCTTAATCTTATTCTATATAGTGAATAGGGGCGGCCTTGCAAGGCCGCCCCTATTATTTCGTTAGTTTTCAAGTCATTTACCGCCGTATCGCAATTCCGTGCCTCGCACAGTGTCGTCGACTTTTCCGTCACGGCACGCCCGATGCCCGTTTACCCATGTATCGGTAACGCGATTGTGGAGAGTTGTACCGGCAAGTGGCGTCCAGCCGCATCGGCTCAGCACCATGTCGTCGGTCACCGTGTAGGCCTCGCCGGGCTTCACCAGCACCAAGTCGGCCATATAACCCTCGCGGATGAAGCCTCGCCCCATGATGTCATACAGTCTTGCGGGCGCGTGACACATCTTGTCGACCACGAGCTGATGAGTAAACACTCCCATGTCGGCAAGCTCCAGCATCACGGGAAGCGAGAACTGCACCATAGGCGCACCCGAAGCGGCAGTGAGGGCATCGCCCTCCTTCTCGGCAGGCAGATGCGGAGCATGGTCGGTGGCCACGATGTCGATGCGGCCGTCGCGCAATCCCTGACGGAGAGCATCGCGGTCGGCACGACTCTTGACCGCGGGATTCATCTTTATCCTCGATCCAAGCCGGGCATAGTCCTCGTCGCAGAACCAAAGGTGGTGCACACACACCTCGGCCGTTATGCGCTTCTCGGGGAGCGGTGCATCGGAAAACATGGCTACTTCGTCGGCGGTCGACACATGGAGCACATGGAGCCTCGTGTTGCATCGCTCGGCGCGCTCGATGGCCCTTCGTGTCGACAGCACGCAAGCCTCACGGCTGCGGATGAGCGGATGCATCTCAACCGGCACGCTGCCTCCACACTCGCTTTCGTAACGCTGACGATTGGCGCGTATGGTTGCTTCGTCCTCGGAGTGCACGGCTATTATGGCCGGCACCTCGCTGAATATGCGGTCGAGCGTCGACTCCTCGTCGACGAGCATATTGCCTGTCGACGAACCCAGAAACAGCTTCACGCCGGGAGTGATTTTATAGTCACACTCAAGGAGCTCACGCATGTTGTCGTTGGTAGCTCCGATGAAGAATGAGTAGTTGGCCGCCGACACCTCCGACGCATGCTGCAGCTTCTCGCGAAGCGCCTTCTGGGTCACGGTTGGCGGCTTGGTATTGGGCATGTCCATGAACGATGTCACACCTCCCGCAACTGCGGCAATCGACTCGGTGGCAATGTCGCCCTTATGCACCAGTCCGGGGTCACGGAAGTGCACCTGATCGTCGATTACTCCTGGGAGCAGATAGGAGCCTCGGGCGTCGACAGCCTCGCGACAGGCTGCAATGAGATCGGCAGGCGCGTCACCACGCCCCACGCGGGCTATGACCGGGCCGTCGGTCACCACGTAACCCTTGAATTTCTCGCCCTCGTTGATCAGCAGGGCATTGTAGATGATAGTATCGTTCACGGGGATATATGACTATTTTTTACTGCAATCGGGATATTTGTGAAACCAGCTCCACACCTTGAGGCGCACCACTCCAAACACCGCTTCCGAGAATATGCCCGAGCTCATCTTGCTCTCGCCGAGCACCCGGTTGACAAACACGATGGGCACCTCGACAATCTTGAACCGGCACTTGTAGGCGGTGAACTTCATCTCAATCTGGAATGCATAGCCCTTGAAGCGCACATCGTCGAGCCTGATTGTTTCGAGCACGCGGCGGCGATAGCACACAAATCCCGCGGTGGTGTCGCGGATGGGCATTCCGGTCACTATGCGCACATATTTGGATGCGTAGTAGGACATGAGCACGCGCCCCATGGGCCAGTTGACCACATTCACCCCCGTCACGTAACGGGAACCGATGGCCACATCGGCACCACCTTCGGCACATGCCTTGTATAGAGCCATGAGGTCGTCGGGGTTGTGGGAAAAGTCGGCATCCATCTCGAATATGTATTCATACTTGCGCTCGATGGCCCACTTGAACCCGGTGATGTAGGCGGTGCCGAGTCCGAGCTTTCCGCTTCGTTCAAGCAGATGCACTCGTCCGGGATACTCCTCCATCTTTCCTCGCACAATGGCGGCGGTGCCGTCGGGCGAACCGTCATCAACCACGAGCACATCCATTTCGTGAGGCTGGTTCATGACCGCCTCGATGATGGCGGCGGCGTTTTCACGCTCATTGTAGGTGGGAATAATCACCACACAGTCCGATTTACCCTCGATAGGCTTCATTAGGATATCCTGTAGTTATTGCTTATATACTTGTAAATTTGGTTTAACGCCCCGGCATCACACGAGCTTGGCAAGAGCGTCCTCGATGCGACGCATGGCTTCACGGATGTTGTCGTCGCTTGTAGCGTAGCTGAGGCGTATGTAGCCTGGAGTGCAGAATGCCGAGCCGGCAACTGTGGCCACGTGTCCCTCCTCGAGCAGATACATTGCGAGGTCGGAGTCGTTGTTGATCACCGTGTCGCCGTAACGCTTGCCGAAGTAGCTCGACACCTCGGGGAAGAGGTAGAAGGCTCCCTGGGGATTGTTGACCTTCCAGCCGGGGATGGTGCGTGCGAGTCCCACAACAAGGTCGCGGCGGCGTTCAAATGCCTTGCGCATCTCCTCGACACACTCCTGCGAGCCGGTGTAGGCAGCCTCGGCAGCCTTCTGTGCTATTGACGACGCGCCTGAGGTGTACTGGCTCTGGAGCTTGTTGGTGGCACGTGCCAGCCACAGCGGAGCGGCAAGGAATCCGATGCGCCATCCGGTCATGGCATAAGCCTTTGACACGCCGTTGACGATGCACACGCGGTCGGCGATTTCGGGGAACGAGGCAAGCGAGGTGAAGCTTCCGGTGAAGTTGATGTGCTCATATATCTCGTCGGCGAGCACAAGCACGTCGGGATAGTCGGCAAGCACCTTCACGAGCTCGGCGAGCTCCTCGCGGCTGTAGACGCTGCCGGTGGGGTTGGAGGGCGAGCAGAAGATGATGAGGCGGGTGCGCTCGGTCAAAGCGGCACGCAGCTGCTCGGGAGTAATCTTGAAATCCTGCTCGATGGTGGCGGGAACGAGAACGTTCTTGCCCTCGGCGAGATGCACCATCTCAACGTAGCTCACCCAAGCCGGAGTGGGAATGATAACTTCGTCGCCGGGGTTGATAACTGACAGCACGACATTGCACAGCGACTGCTTTGCACCGCCCGAAACCACAATCTGCTCGGGAGCGAAATCCACGCCGTTCTCCTTCTTCAGTTTCTCCGAAATGGCCTTGCGCAAGGTCATGTAACCCGGCACGGGAGTGTAGAAAGTGTAGTTCTCGTCGACGGCACGCTTGGCGGCCTCCTTTATGTGCTCGGGAGTGTTGAAGTCGGGTTCTCCTACCGACAGGTTTATTACATCCACACCCTGAGCCTTAAGCTCATTGCTCTTCTGCGACATCGCAAGTGTCTGCGACGGTGCAAGCGATTGAACGCGATTTGACACGTGATTCATCTCTATGCAATATTTTTAAAGTTACCGTATACTAATAGTTGACGCAAAGTTAATTAATAAAAATGACATTCAACACAAAAACGCCACTTTGGATGACAAAATATTTTTTCATGACATTTTGAAGTTTTTTATTCCGAAAAATGAATAATTTTGCAACATCATGAAACGCTACCATCGCCTGATTGCCGCAATCATCACGCTTCTTGCCGTCATCGTCACATCAAGTGCCTCGATACGGGTCGACGGCCTTGTGTTTACACGCATCGGCACACGTGACGGACTTAGCGACAACGAAGTGCTTCATCTGCTGCAGCTGCATGACGGACGCATGGCCGTGACCACTTCGGGGAATGTCAACATCTACAACGGCGGGGGATTCGACTATGTTCACTACGTTGACTCAAGCATGTACAGGCTTGCCGATTACGACGGCGCCTATCACGTGTATGCGGGACGCGACAACCGGCTCTGGATAAAGGAGCGTCACAACATGCAGTGCCTCGATGTAAACCGCATGGGTTATGTCAACGACCTTGAGGGGATGTTCACGGCGATGAAGCCCTCGGGAGGGCGCGTCAACGACCTCTTCCTCGACCGCAGGAGCGACATCTGGCTTGTTGACTCCGCCGGGCTGTGGGATGTGCAGCGTCAGCGTCACCTGCCGTTGGTAAAGGATAGCGGCAACCTTCAGGACCTGGAGGTGACGGGCGACACGGTGATGCTCTTCTACAGCACCGGATTGGTGCGCGGCCTCGACCGCAACACATCGGCCACCCTGTTTGAATCGCGAGCCTACGGCGACGACATCGCCGGAAAGTTCAGGGGCTCATCGCTCGTAAGGTACTCTCCCGACGGAAAAATCTATCAGATACGCACCAATTTCGACAATTCGATACTGCTGCAGTTTGACCCGCGCACTCTGTCGTGGCGCGACATAATGCGCACTCCTTATATATTGCACACTCTTGCCGTGACTCCGCTCGGCGACATATTGATAACGAGCCAGGGCGGGCTGTGGCATGTCGCCCGACATTCGCTCTCGCCAAGGCTGATTGAAGAGATAAAGACTCCAGGCGGCCCTATAAAAGCCGACAATTTCAACACTATATTCATCGACAACCACGGCGGAGTGTGGATAGGCACCTATCATTCGGGATTGCTCTACTCCCACCCGCTGAGATTCAGGATGCACTCTTCGGAGGAGCGGCCCGAAATGTTGCCCGCGACATTCAGTTTCGGGAAGCGACACCGGACCGCGTTGAGAATCAACGACACAATCACCGACTCGCGGGGATGGCTGTGGAGCGCGACTTCCGACGGACTGAAAGTGACACGCAACACCGGCGACAGCGTAATCCTCTACACCGAAAACGGACTCGTCAACAACAACGTGAAGTCGCTTGTCGAAGCCGCCGACGGCACAATGTGGACGGGAACGGCCTACGGAATATCGTCGGTGAGGCCCGAGAGTGACGGAGGATTCACAGTGCGCAGCTTTGACATAAATGACGGCGCACTTTCCGACGAATACATACAGCAGCGTGCCCTGCGGCTCGATAACGGTTTTCTCGTATTCCAGGGTCAGAACGGGTGGACCGTATTCCATCCCGATTCGATGTCGGTGGAGCCCGACACGTTCAATCCCGTGTTCACCCGACTCACGGCCAATAACCGGCGCATCGACATCTACCCCGGTGCCACCGTCACGTTGCCGTTTCACGACAACAACCTGTCGCTCGACATAGCGTCGCTCAACTACGCGCGGCCAATGATGACGACATTCAAGGTGCGCATACTCACCGACATCGACAACGACGCGCCGTGGACCGTCTATTCGGCGTCGGACGACAACGGCATCGTCGACCGCAACGGATTCATGCACCTGAAATTCATGAATCAGCCTCCGGGCCGATACACAGTGCAGGTTGCCGCCGCCACCGACGCGTCGACACTTGACGACGCTCCCGTAAACTCACTGCAATTTGTCATCACTCCCCCGTGGTGGTTCACCCGTGGCGCCATAATCGTTTACATCCTTGTGGCAATAGCGTTGATTGTAGCGTCATTTGCCATATATCAGCACATTACGCGCAACAGGCTGAAGCGCAAGCATCGCGAAGAGATGCTGTTGATGCGTATACACAACCTCATCGAGCGATGTGACTCCTACGAGCGCGGACAAGCCGACAGGGCGGCCGACGACAAGCCGGAGCCTGACCCCGAGTGCAGCGTCACGGGCAGCGAAGAGGCCGAGCCGGCAATTTCGCCGCAGGACAGGGAGTTCATAGCTAAGGCCATAAACCTTGTCGAGGCCAACATAGGCGAGAGAGGCTTTTCGGTAAAGCAACTGAGCGAGAAGCTGTGCATGGAACGCACGGGATTATACAAGAAGATGACATTCCTGCTCGACAAGTCGCCCAGCTCATTTATACGCAGCATCCGCCTCAACCATGCAGCTGCAATGGTCAAGGAAGGGCGACTGACCATGGCCGAAATAGCCGACCGCACAGGCTTCAGCTCCACAAGTCACATGAGCCGATGCTTCGTGGAGGAATACGGCTGCAAACCAAGCGAATACGCTCAACGCGCCGCCAGGAATCAACAATAAAATCAACATCCATATCCTTTTATTCAACATCCGTGTTGTCACGGTGACGGACCTCTTTTATAATTTTGTTGAACCAATCATTTTCATTAACCTAAAATTATCTTACATGAAAAAATTGTTTCAACTTTTGCTTTTATTGAGCTTTACATTATCATCCTACGCTCAACAAAGCATCCATGGAAACGTAGTGGATTCGCAATCGGGCGAACCGCTTCCCGGAGTTACCGTAATGGTAAAAGGAATGTCAATAGGAACCTCGACCGACATCGACGGACGGTTCTCTATCACATTACCCCCCCCCCATCGAGGGTAAGCAGCTGCAAGTCAGCTATATAGGCTACGTTCCGCAGACTATAACACTAAAATCGACTGAAGAACTGACCATTAAGATGATTGAAGATTCACAGAATCTTGACGAAGTTGTCGTAATCGGATACGGCACGCAGCGTAAAGGCGATGTAACAAGCTCCGTCGCCAGCGTCAAGTCGGAGAACTTCGTCAAAGGCGCCGTAAAGGATGTGGGTCAGCTCATTCAAGGCAAAGTCGCAGGACTTGCAATCACCAATCCCTCAGGCGACCCGACAGGCAACACCCAGATTCGCCTGCGCGGTACAAGCACAATCGGCGGCGCCAACACAGCACCTCTTATTCTAATTGACGGAATACCCGGCGACTTCAACACCGTTGCACCCGAGGATGTCGAGAGCATCGACGTGCTCAAGGACGGATCGGCGGCAGCCATCTACGGTACACGAGGCACCAACGGCGTAATCCTGATCACCACCAAGCAGGCTCGCGGCTCCGAGATTCTGAGAGTCGACTACAGCGGCTACATCAGCACATCACACATCTCCAAGAAGCACGACATGCTCAATGCATCGGAGTTTGCTCAGCTATATCCCGACTATGACCAAGGCTACGACACCGACTGGGTCGACGAGATAACCCGCACCCCGGTGAGCCATGTGCACAACCTTTCGCTATCGGGAGGAACATCACGCGCCAACTATATAGCCAACGTGAACTATGCTTCGCGCCAAGGTATCATGAAGCGCTCCAATTTTGAGAATTTCCGCGCACGCATCGAGGTGACGCAGCGACTCTTTGACGACAAAGTGCGTCTGCGTTTCGGGCTTCTCGGCCGCTCCGACTGGCGCGAATCGACCGTCAACGGCGGCAGCTTCCGCGGCGTGGCCTACAGCCAGGCAACCCGACGCAACCCCACCGAACCCGTGCGCAACGAGGACGGCTCATGGTACGAGAACCTCAGCAAGTTTGAGTATGAAAATCCCGTGGCACTTCTCACCGAGGCCGACGGCGATGTAAAGAACACCCAGCTGCGCTATAACGCCGGCATCACCTACAACCCCATACGCGACCTCACCCTTCAGGCCAACTACTCCTACAACCGATTTGTGATGAACCGTGGTTACAGCGAAACGCTCAACCACATATCGGCCCGTCGCGACGGCTACAAAGGATGGTCATCGGTAGGCTCGTCGATCTCAGTCGAGAAGCTTCTCGAACTCACCGCTCAATATGACGCATCGATAGGACGCAACAAGTTCACCATACTTGGCGGTTACAGCTATAACGAAAACAATTACGAAAACATCTGGGTGGATAACTGGGGATTCCAGGACGACTACTTCGGCGGATGGCACAACATCGGCATCGGTTCGGCACTTAAGGACGGAAAGGCCAATGTAGGCTCCTCCAAGTCAATCACCAACCTCATCGGCTTCTTCGGCCGCGCCACCTACTCCTACGACAACAAATACCTGCTCATGGCCGCCCTGCGTTACGAGGGCGCAAGCCAGCTGTGGGGCACCGACAACGCATGGGGTCTATTCCCGTCGGTATCACTCGGATGGCGCATAACCCAGGAGAAGTTCATGCAGGACCAGAACATATTTGACGACTTGAAGCTCCGTGTGGGTTACGGTGTCACAGGCTCACAGCCGCGTGCGTCATTCCTCGGAGTGGCAATGTTGCGCTACGGCTCCTACGCCTACCTCGACGGACAGTGGATTCAGACCATCGTTCCGGCGTCAAACCCCAACCCCGACCTTAAGTGGGAAGAGAAGAAGGAGTTCAACGTAGGTATCGACTTCATGTCGTGGAACAGCCGCGTCAACGGTTCAATCGACTTCTACAACCGTCGCATCGACGGCCTTATCTACGATTACTCAGTGCCCACACCTCCCAACCTTTATAACGTTACAACAGCCAACGGAGGTACAATGGAGAACCGAGGTGTCGAGGTGCTCGTAAACGTGGTTCCTGTTCAGATGCGTGACTTTGAGTGGACCACCTCGGCAAGCTTCTCGATCAACTCCAACAAGCTGAAGAGCCTCTCGGGCAGCGTGTTCAAGACCGAATATGACTTCTTCGACACCGGTACAGCCGAATATTCGGGTCAGGTGACTTCGTCACACCGTGTGCAGGTAGGCGAGAGCATCGGTAACTTCTACGGATTCAAGGTAGTGGATGTCGACGATGAAGGACGATGGATCTACGAGGACCGCAACGGCGAGCTCGTCAACTACAAGGACTTCACCCACGCTCCCGAGGACAAGCACGTGATAGGCAACGGTCTACCTAAATGGTATGCCGGATGGAACAACACCCTGCGCTATCGCCGCTGGGACCTCAACGTGACAATGCGCGGCGCATTCGGATTCCAGGTTATCAACGGTGCCCGCCTCAACTACGAGAACACCAAAAACAGCCGCTTCGAGAACCGACTGAAGACAGTGTTTGACCCCGTGTTTGGCAAAGTGCCTCTAAGCAAGGAGGTAGAGCCCGAGTTCAACAGCTACTATATCGAGGACGGCGACTACTGGAAAATCGACAACATAACGCTCGGCTACACATTCGGCAAGATAGGCAAATACATCCAGTCGCTGCGACTCTACGGCTCGGTACTCAACGCCTTCACATTCACCCACTACAAGGGCATCGACCCCGAAGTGTCGACCGACGGACTCACCCCCGGCTACGACACCCGCGACCGTTATCCGCAGGTACGCTCGTTCACATTCGGAGTCAACGTAAGTTTCTAACCTGATAAATGAATACAACGATGAAAAAACATAATATATTCAAAGCATTTGGCATGGCGGCTCTGCTGCTTGCATCGGCATCATGCACCGAACTCAAGGACGAGAGCTACGGCTCAATCGTGTCATCGCAATATGAACCCAAAACCGAAGCCGATATAAGCTATGTGGTCAACGCCGCCTACATCCCCTGGCGACAGACAATGCTGCTGTGGCAGGGTGTAGTGAGGTCGCAGGAGTTGTCGGCCGACCAGGATGTCATTCCGGCCCGACTCGGTATAGGATGGGTCGACGGATACATCTACAAGCGCTGGCATCAGCACACTTGGACCACCGAGGATGAAGGCGTGCTCAACGGCTGGGAGCGCACGTTCAACGGTGTCACCGCCTGCAACCGAGTGCTGTCGCAGATTGAGGACAATGTCATCGACATTCAGGGCGATGCACGAGAGCGTCTTATCGCCGAGTTGAAAGTGCTTCGCGCATCCTACTATTACGTGCTCATCGACCTCTACGGCAATGTGCCCATCATCACCGACTTCAAGGATGTCGAGCTGCCCGAACAGTCAACCCGCAAGCAGGTGTTTGACTTCATCGTGAAGGAGGTTAACGACAATCTTCCCCTCCTCTCCGACCAGGCACGCGGATACTATTATGCACGTTTCAACAAGTGGGCCGCCCACACCCTGCTTGCCAAGATGTATCTCAACGCCGAAGTGTGGACCGGACAAGCCATGTGGAACGAATGTGTTACCCACTGCAACGCTGTCATCGAACATGCCAAGGCCACCGGCGACTACGGTCTTGAATCCGACATCAACGCCCCCTTTGTCACCGCCAACGAAAATTCAAAGGAGATAATATTTGCCCTTCCGTTCGATGAAATCTACGTGACCGACTGGAATGCATTTGACTTCCACCTCTACACTCTCGCACCCGAGAACCAGGCCACCTACGGCTTCACCGACCGTCCTTGGGGTGGTGTATGCGCAATTCCTCAGTTCATCAAGAGCTTCGACCCCGACGACAAGCGTCTTGCCGAGTGGTACATCCAGGGACAACAATATGACGCATCGGGCAACATCCTCCTGCGCAGCTCCGACGGCAATCCTCTCATATATGAAGTGGATGTTCCCTCAATCGACGCATCGGATGTCGACGACGGTTTCCGCTGGGGCAAGTTTGAGTATGCCCACGGAATCACCAACCGCCTCAGCAACGACTTCCCTCTCTTCCGTTACGCCGACATTCTCATGATGAAGGCCGAGGCATTGATGCGTGACGGCAAGCCGGGCGCAGGCGAGCTCGTGACAATGGTGCGCTCACGCGCATTCCCCAACAACCCCGAGAAGGCAGTCGTGACCGACGAGCAACTCAAGGGCGGCAGCGTCTATGACTATGGTCGCCGCGACGAGTATGCCACCTCATCGGAAGGCGGTGCCGACATAACCTACGGCCGCTTCCTCGACGAGCTCGGATGGGAATTCTGTCAGGAAGGCCGTCGCCGTCAGGACATGGTACGCTTCAACGCGTTCACCACCAAGTCATGGTTCTCCCACGACAAGAGCAACGCCGACAAGAACCTCTACCCGATACCCAACAAGGTACTGCTTACCAACAGCAAGCTGCACCAGAACCCCGGATATTAATGTCAACCAACCATATATCCATTTTCTATGATAAAAAATTTAGTTTTAGGTCTGGCAATCCTATCCATCTCATCCACACTCACGGCTCAAAGCGTGAGTGTGGACAATGGAGGAGCCACCGTCACCCCCGACGGACAGTGGACCACCCGTGTCACATTCTATTCACCTTCAATCGTAAGAGTAAGCAAATATCCGGGCGCAACGGCTCCCGACAAGAAGAGCTACTCGGTAATCATGCAGCCCGAGAGCGTGACGCTCGGCACTGAGCGCAAGGCCAACGGCGTGACATTGAAGTCGTCGTCGCTGACAGCCTCAATAGGAGCCGACGGTAATGTGCGCTTCTCCGACTCCAAAGGCAATCTCCTGCTGAGTGAAAGCGCATCGAGCCACGCTCCCTGTGTCAACAAGGTCGATGAAGGACGGTTCAAAGTGAGCCAGTCCTACAATCTTGACTCAACCGAGGTGATATTCGGACTCGGTCAGCGCCAATCTCCGGTTCTCAACCAGCGCGGTCAGGATGTAAGGATGTGGTGTGGCAACACCAACATCACGATACCCTACTTCACATCCGACAAAGGCTACGGACTGTACTGGGACAATGCCGGCGACTCAAGGTTTACCGACATTGACAACATTGCATCGTTCACATCGGAGGTAGCACCCTCGATCGACTACTACTTCATCTATCGCGACGGCACTCAGGACGGCGTTATTGCCGGCATACGCTCGCTTACCGGCGAAGCTACCATGTTCCCCATCTGGACCCTGGGACACTGGCAGTGCCGCGAACGCTACAAGAGCAGCGACGAACTCTGTGATGTACTCGACCGTTACCGCGCCCTCGAGATTCCTCTCGACGGAATGGTGCAGGACTGGCAATACTGGGGCTGCGACTCCAACTGGAACGCGATGAAATTTGTTAATCCCCACTACATCAACAAGATGGGCGATGCCAAATGGATGCGTTACCTGCCCAACGACGAAGACCCCAACGCTGTGTATCCCGACCCGCGCATAAAGTCGCCCGAGGAGATGGTGAGCTACGTTCACGACAACAACTCGAAGCTGATGATATCCATCTGGGCCAATTTCGGCCCGTGGACCGACCAATACCGCGAGCTCGACAAGATAGGCGCGCTGTTGCCGTTTGAAACATGGCCGCGCAACCGCGGTGTGCGTCCCTACGACCCGTTCAACCCCAAGGCGCGTGACATCTACTGGAAATATCTCACCAACCTCTACAAGATGGGCATCGACGCATGGTGGACCGACTCCACCGAACCCGACCACTTCGAGGCTCCGGGCGATGCCGACTACATGACCCACGACGGCTCGTGGCGCAGTGTCAAGAATGCATTCGCATTGATGACCAACAAGGGAATCTACGAGCATCAGCGCAAAATGAAGGGCAACAACCGCCGCTCGGTGCAGATGACACGCTGCGGAACATTTGGCCTGCAGCACTACGGCACATTCAGCTGGAGCGGTGATGTGGTTTCCAACTGGAACGTGATGAAAAACCAAATTCCTTCAGGACTGAACTACGTTATCTGCGGAATCCCGTTCTGGAACACAGACATAGGCGGATTCTTCGGCTGGGACTACAAAAACGATCCCAAGAGTCCTGCCATGCAGGAGCTCCAAGTGCGTTGGATGCAATGGGGATGCTTCATGCCCATGATGCGCAACCACTGCTCGTCGCCTATGGTAAGCGAGCTCTACAACTTCGGCAATCCCGGCGACTGGGCATTTGACGCCCAGAAGAAAGCCATCGAGCTTCGCTACCGCCTCATGCCTTACATCTACAGCCTCGCAGGCGATGTGGTGCAGCGTTCGGGCACAATGATGCGTCCGCTCGTAATGGACTTCCCCGCCGACCGCAAGGCGATTACGCTCGACGACCAGTATATGTTTGGCAAGGCGCTTTTCGTAAAGCCCGTCACCGATCCTCTATACACCTATCTTGACGCCGACAAGAACGGCCATACCATATACCCCGACATAACCAAGGCGGCAGCGCCCGTCAACGTTTATCTGCCCGAAGGCAGCAAGTGGTATAACTTCTGGAGCAACGAGGTGAGCGACGGCGGCAAGAATGTGCAGTGCCTCGCCCCCATCGACCGCATGCCGGTATATGTAAAGAGCGGCAGCATCATCCCGTTTGGCCCTGCGGTGCAGTACACTACCGAAAAGCCTTGGGACAGCCTTGAGCTGCGCGTATATCCCGGTGACGACGGCGAGTTCATCCTCTATGAGGACGACGGCGAAAGCTACGACTACGAGAAGGGAATGTTTGCTGAAATTCCTTTCCGTTGGGACGATGCCACCCGCACTCTGCACATCGGTCAGCGCAACGGTTCATATCCCGGAATGCTCAACAACCGCAGCTTCAACATCGTTGTCGTAAATCCCGACACCGAAGCCGGTGATATAGCGGCCCACAAGGTGACACGCACCGTAAGCTACGACGGCAATGCCACATCGGTAAAACTGTAGTCCTATACATTTTCCATTCCCACATAATTATAAAGGGGCGCCGCTTACCTCTGCAGCGGCGCCCCTTTTTCGCACCCACACATTGATGGCTGAATAAATCCTCAAGGCACAAGCCGGCCGTTTTCCAACTCCGATTGAAGTAAATCGTATACATAGGCCGGACTCTCTATGTAAAGCCCCGTATCGAAATCCTCCAGTTTGGAAAATGTTTCCGAATTGTGAAACACCGAGATTGCGTCAGGCAACTCCATGCCGTCACGCTCCACAAGATAGCGAACAACATCGGCCGAAATACCTTCAAATAAATATCGTGCAGTGTTATCGTTCATATCTTTTTCAGCATCTTTATCGCTGCCTTAGTGTGAAAGAAATATTGTGATGTAACTTCAGAAAATGTCAGTTCCTCGACAAGTTGCCGTTCACTGATGAAATGCTCAGTGAACATACGCAGTAGTCTGGCAATTGTGTCATCGGCAACCGGGCCTATCACTATATCGTAATCATGTCCCGGCTGCTTAGTATTTATGTCACGATTTACCATGACGAAGCGCGCCCACTCTTCATTTGGAGAGTCGAAAATCTTTATCTTCAGGCCGTGCCTTAAAGCTGAATCCAAATCAAACTCAAAACTCGTCAATATAGGTTCGCCTCGGAACATCTTTGCCGTTCTCGCAGCCATCCTTTCTGCTTGATTGCGAATATCGGTCAGATAGAAACCCTTTCCAAAGTCCTTGTAAGGGCGGCATTTCGCAAGATCTATCTTATCAATCGAAACATTTGAGCCGTGATACAGTATCATCTTATCTCCCCTCCGTTGTTTTGGCATACAACCGTCAAGTCGTCAACACAGTCGTTGAATGACAATGTATGTTCAACATCATAAAATTCCATCAAGAAATCGATTCCCTTGAAACGATTGAGATAATTGCTTGCCTCCTTGATTGTAAGTCTGTGCCTCTTGGCAAATTCTATTATTGCCGTCATCACATAGTCGATAATGTTCTTATCCGCTTTTTTCACCGGCTTCAATTCCACCATAGGTTCAACTTCAAGAGCCGCAGCAATACGACTGATAGTGTCGAAATTGACACATAAGCCATTTTCAACTTTCGATACCATAGCCTTTTGAACACCAATCATCGAACCGACCTCCTCCTGGGTCAGTCCTCTATTTTTTCGGCAAATGTTAAGGAGCTCTCCTATTTTTTTCAATTTAGTGTTCATATTGCAAATATATGAAAAGTTTCCTATATAAGAAACTTTTTCACAGCATATAATGTTCAATCTATTGAATTTTTGTGTGTAACCACAACTCGGATTCATGAACGGGGAGGTATAAAAAAATTCAGGGCTACCTGAATGTCAGGTAGTCCTGAATGTCGGGGTGAGAAGACTCGAACTTCCGACCTCCACGTCCCGAACGTGGCGCGCTGCCAACTGTGCTACACCCCGAGCGCGATTTGCGACCACAAAGATAATGCTTTTTTATAAATCATCAACTAAAAATGTGCCACAATTTATTTTTTGCTTATCTTTGATTGCATCTTAGATACTTACATTCGGCAAAATCAAAATAAATTTGGCTTTTGCTCTCAACTTATTCGTATCTTTGACTCTGTCTTAGATACTTCCGCTCGGCAAAATCAAAATAAATTTTGCTTTTGCTCTCAACTTATTCGTATCTTTGACTGTAGTCTTATATACTCACGCTCGACAATGCTCAAATAAATTTTGCTTTTGCTCTCAACTTATTCGTATCTTTGAATACTTCTTAGATACTCTCGCTCGGCAATGCTCAAATAAATTTGGCATTGCACTCGACTTATTCGTATCTTTGTCAACATGAAATTAAACGATGTTACATATATGAGGCTGATATTGGCAGCAGTTGCGGCGTTTATCCTCGCCGCATGCGCTTCAATGGGCCGTCCTACCGGAGGCGAATACGATGTCGACCCACCGGTTTACGTTCAGAGCAACCCCGCTATCGGCTCTGTGAACTTCAAAAAGAATCACATCACCATCGACTTTAATGAGAATGTGCAGGTAGAGGATGTGATGAACAAGGTCGTAGTGTCGCCTCCTCAGAAGAACATCCCGTCGATTACGGCAAACGGCAAACGTGTCACGGCCGAATTGCGTGACTCCATGCTGGACAATACCACCTATACCATCGACTTTTCCGACGCGATAAAGGACCTGAACGAGGGAAACACGCTCGACGGATTTGCAATCGACTTCTCGACCGGCGACTCGATCGACTCGTTGCGAATAGCCGGTATGGTTTTCGAGGCGCGTACGCTTGAACCCGCGCAGAATATGCTCGTGGGTGTCTACAGCAACCTCTCCGACACTGCAATAACTACACTGCCGCTTGAACGTATCGGACGCACCAACCAGCTCGGCCAGTTCATAATAAGAGGCCTTAAGCCCGGCAACTATCGCATTTACGCGCTCAACGACATCAACCGCGACTACCATTGGGACCGTTCCGAGGATGTGGCGTTCTACGATGTGACAGTGTCACCATATGCCGAACCTACTACGGTTAACGACACACTCATAACACTCGACGGACGCGACTCCATCGTCACCCATCCGGGCACCAACTACTTCCCCAACGACATTCTGCTCACATGGTTCAACGAAGGATATAAGGCGCAGTACCTCAAGGACTATACCCGTCCCGACCGCCGTCGTCTTCTGCTCAACCTCGCGGCTCCGAGCGACACATTCCCCACCATCACACTGCTCAACGGCCCGGCAGCAGGAAAGCGCATCGACGAGCTTGCGATACTAAACACGGGTATGACACGCGACACACTCGAATATTTCATAACCGACACCGCCCTTATGGCCCAGGACACAATGATGCTTGCACTGCACTTCCTGCGCACCGACACACTGCAACAACTGTCGTGGGGCGACGACACGATAAGGGTGCTCTATCGCGAACCCAAAGCCAACAAAACCAAGGAAAAGAAGGTAAAGAAGAAAAAAGACGACGAGGAAAACAGCGACTCCATCGTCGGGCCTCAGCTCACCTTCCTGAACATATCGGCAAAGACAAGCAACACCCAGGAGATATACCTGCCTATAATATTTGAGATGAACCAGCCCCTCGACACCATCATCCCCGAAGGACTGCATCTTGAGATGATACGCGACACGATATTCGACACCCTTGCCGTGCCGGAACTCGTGAGGGTCGACCCATTCAACACCATGCGCTACAAAGTGGAATACAAGTGGGAGCCCGGTGTAAAATACCGATTCTCAGCCGACTCGGCATCGATAGTAGGCATCTACAACGAGTGGAACAAGCCGTTCAAGCATGAGTTCACCGCCCGTGCCCTGGAGGACTACTCGCTGCTCGCATTCAATGTCACCGGTGTGCGTGACTCGGCTATTGTCGAGGTACTCGGCTCCGACGACAATCCCGTTGCAATAGCTCCGCTGAAGGACGGTGTTGCAGAGTTCCCCTATCTGCAACCCGGCACCTACTACGCCCGACTATATATCGACCGCAACGGCAACGGCGAATATGACACCGGCAATCTTCTCGACTCCATACAGCCCGAGGAGGTATATTACTACCCCAAGAAGATAGTTCTGAAAAAGAACTGGGATGTCGAGCAAAGCTGGGACATATATGAAACTCCCATCGACCTTCAGAAGCCTCAGGAAATAAAGAAGAACAAGCCCAAGGAGAAGAAGCGCCGTCGCAATCCCGACGGAACATTTGTCGAGGATGAGAACGACAACCGCAACCGCGATGAAGATGAGGACGGCTACTACGACGACACCAACTTCTTCGGTCCCGGCAACCCCAACGGCTCGAGCAACATAGGCAACATGAACAACCAGAACAACCTGCGCAATCTGCGCCGCTAACCGACTGTCAGGTATGGGAATATGCGTTCTTGACAAGGAAACCATAAAAGAGCCCCGGAGCAGCCGGCTGGCCCTGCGGCTCGGACACGACTCGCTTCATGCACTCGTCTACAATCCCGACGACATAGCATCGGCGATCTACCGCCGCCTGCCGCTCGAAGCGTCATCGGCATCGCTGATGAAATCGCTCGAGGAGGTGGTCTACGACAATCCCGTGCTGCTGAGCGACTTCCTGCAGATTGACATATTGATCGACACGCCTCGGTTTGCGATAGTACCCGACGACATCATAGCCGGCGACAGTGACATGCCGCGGGCGCTCCTCATCAAGGCCATCGGCGAGGAAGCGGCTTCGGGCGAAGTGATTGTCGACGACATGACGCACATCGGAGCTACGATTGTCATGTCGGTCGACAACAACATAACGGCTTTCCTGCGCCGCACGTTCAACAATCCCGTGATAAGACATAACCTGTCGCCGCAATGCCGCTACTTCTTCGACAAGAACCGCATTGACAACGCCGGCAAAATGTATGTCAACCTGCGCCGCGACGCGATGGACATCATCGTGCTTGGCAATGACTCGCTGCGCATGGCCAACACATTCCGGTTCCGTGACATCATGGACGCCGTCTACTACATCATGGCCTGCCGTGACATGCTCGACCTCGACCCGGCCGGCAACGAGCTCCTCATAGCCGGCGATGAAGCGTTGCGCGATGAAATCACCCCCATACTGCGCAAATTCCTCGGATATGTAATGCCGGTGGTCCCGCCCGCCTACATGCCCAAGGACGACGAGCAATGGGGAAAAGCTCCGTTTGACTTAATAATACTGCCGCTATGCGAATAATAAGAGGAAAATTCGGCCGTCGCCGATTTGACGTGCCCACCAACATTTCAGCACGCCCCACCACCGACTTTGCGCGTGAAAACATATTCAACGTGCTTGAAAACATGGTCGACTTCGACGGATTGAAGGCTCTCGACCTGTTTGCCGGAACGGGCGCCATAACATTTGAGTTCCTTTCACGCGGATGCGCCGAAGTGACATCGGTTGAAAAAGCCGCCACTCAATACAAGTTCATCAAGCAGGTGGCGCAGCAGCTCAACTGCAAGAACCTCAACCTCATTAAAGGTGACGCATTCAAGTTTATCGAGAGTTGCGCAACCAAATTCGACATAATCTTCGCCGACCCTCCTTACGACCTGCCCAACTTCGGCGAGGTACCCACACGCATACTCGGCTCACGGATGCTGTCGCCCGACACCATCGTAATAGTCGAGCACTCCAAGGCCTACGACTTCTCGTCGCTTCCCGGATTCTTCGACCACCGCACCTACGGATCGGTAAATTTCTCGCTCTTCCGTCCGGGCGATAATGAAGCGACATCCGAAAAGGATGAAAATGAGTAAATAAGAGTGTCACAATTGTGAATATGGGGATTTTTGGCTAATTTTGCAACGAATAGGCCGGGGAGCACTATATGCCGGCATTCACAAGTACAACGATGGGATTGAATCAGCAACATGAAGCAACGCTTCGCGACACTGTCAGGCGACTGTCGGACACCGACAACCTGACCAACATCTGCCCCTCGCAGTGGCAGGGCCAACCGCTTCCCTCACAGCAGGCGGTCAAGGAAATCATCTACCTTTCGCGAGCCCTGATTTTTCCCGGATTCTTCGGCGACAGCGATGTAACGCGCAACAATGTGACTTACTTCACCGGATTGTGGGCCGAAAAGCTCTACCACCTGCTCGTTGAACAGATTCACGCCGGATTGTCGATGGATATATGCACCGACACAGCTCCCGATTACGACGAGATGGAGCACAAGGCAGCCGAAAAAGCGGCCGAGTTCATCAAGCAGCTCCCCAATCTGCGCCGGCTCCTCAACACCGATGTCTACGCCACCCACCGAGGCGACCCTGCTGCAACCTCCACCCAGGAGGTGATATATTGCTATCCCGGCATACGCGCCATCTGCAACTACCGCATAGCCCATGAGCTGATAAAGCTCGATGTGCCTATAATACCCCGCATGATAAGCGAGCAGGCCCATAGCGAAACGGGTATCGACATACACCCCGCAGCCACCATTGGCGAAGGCTTCACCATCGACCACGGAACCGGCGTGGTAATCGGCGCTACCGCCATCCTCGGAAACAATGTCAAGCTGTATCAGGGTGTGACGCTCGGAGCTAAGAGCTTTGACATGGACCCCGACGGCAACCCCATCAAGGGAATACCGCGTCACCCCATCATAGGAAACAACGTAATCATATACTCCAACGCCTCCATCCTGGGACGCATAACAATAGGCGACAACGCCATCATAGGAGGTAACATCTGGGTAACCCAGAATGTAGCCCCGGGAGAACGACTCATTCAAGCAAAAGCCAACAACGTTTTAAGAATCAAGCAGTGATGAATACTGAAAAATTTGAAATGGTAGCAAAGACCTTCCAAGGACTGGAAGAGATCCTGGCCGACGAGCTTCGCGGAATCGGCGCCCTGAACGTACAGCCCGGACGCCGCATGGTAGCGTTTGAAGGCGACCTCGCCACTCTCTACAAGGCCAACCTGTGCTGCCGCACCGCCCTGCGCATCCTGAAGCCCATCTACAAATTCACGGCATCGGACCCCGACGCGCTCTATGAGATGACAAAGGAGTTTGACTGGACTTCGGTGCTATCAATCGACAAGACATTCTCCATTGATTCAGTTGTCAACTCCGAGCAGTTCACTCACTCGCGTTATGTCACCTACCGCGTCAAGGACGGCATCGTCGACTTCTTCAAGGACCGTTTCGGTGCCGACAAGCGTCCCGGCGTGCGCCTGCAGGATGCCGATGTGATGATAAACGTGCACATCGACGGCAACCGCGTCACGCTGTCGCTCGACTCATCGGGCGAGTCACTGCACAAGCGCGGCTATCGCGTGGCACAGACCGAGGCACCCATCAACGAAGTGCTGGCCGCCGGCATTCTGCTCAAGAGCGGATGGAAAGGCGAGTGTCCGCTCGTCGACCCCATGTGCGGATCGGGCACATTCCTTATCGAAGCCGCCCTCATCGCCGCCAACATCAATCCCGGAGTCTATCGCAAGCGCTTTGCATTCGAGCAGTGGAAGGACTTCGACGAAGAACTATTTGAAAGCCTCTACAACGACGATTCGCAGGAGCGCACATTCGACTACAAGATCTACGGAAGCGACATATCGCCCAAGGCAATCGCCATCGCCGAGCAAAACATCAAGCAGGCCGGCGTGGGACGCTACATCGACCTCAGCATAAAGCCCCTGTCGCAGTGGACCGAGGCTCCCGCCGACGGAGTGCTCGTAACCAATCCCCCCTACGGCGAGCGCATCTCGGTCAACGACATGGACGGCCTCTACGAGATGATAGGCAACAAGCTCAAAAACGTGTTCAAGGGCTACCACGCCTGGATTATCGGATATCAGGACGAGTATTTCCGTCGCATAGGACTGGCCCCCTCATTGAAGATGCCCCTGCTTAACGGTTCGCTCGAGTGTGAGCTCCGCGAATACATCATCTTCGAGGGCGACTACAAGAGCTTCCGTCGCGAAGGTCATTCGCTGAAGGATCCCGAGAGCAACCCCACGCCCAAGGAGAACAAGCCCAAACGCCGCCTCACCGACGACGAATGGCGCAACAACGCACGCCGCAAAGGATTCGGAGGCAAGAAAGGCGACCGTCCCGAAAAGCGCGGCGAGAAGCACAACGCACTCAAGGAAAAATATAAGCCGAAACCGCTCGGCCGCAAGAAATATCCGTCAAACAAGCCCGAAGAGGAGCCGACTCAGGAACCTTCGGAAAACCCGCTGGCAATACGCCGCAACGAAAAGGCGCTGAAGTCAATCCTCGGACGCAAGCCCACCCTTCCCGTAATGCGCCGTCGCGGATGGAAGCGCAACGACGAAAACAACGACTCATCATCCAACGAAAACAAATAACGCAGTAACCCATTTAACAACCCGTGAATATGCAGCAACCCATCGACATTCTGCTTCTTGGTTCGGGAGGCCGTGAATCGGCTCTCGCATGGAAAATAAGCCAAAGCCCGCTTCTCGGCAAGTTATACATAGCCCCCGGAAACGGAGGCACTACCCAGTATGGTACCAATGTCGACATGTCGCCTACCGACTTCGACGCAATCGATAAGTTTGTAACCGACAACGGCATCAAGATGATTGTCGTAGGCAACGAAGACCCGCTTGTAAAGGGCATCTACGACCGATTTGCCGACAGCGACATACTTGTCGTAGGCCCAAGCCGCACAGGTGCCGCGCTTGAAGGCAGCAAGGACTTCGCAAAGCAGTTCATGGTGCGTCACAACATCCCCACCGCACACTACCGCAGCTTCACTGCCGACAACATCGAGGAGGGATACCGCTTCCTTGAAGAGCTGAAGCCGCCCTACGTGCTCAAAGCCAACGGACTGGCCGCAGGAAAGGGTGTGCTCATACTCCCCACCATCGAGGAGGCCCGCGAGTCGCTTAAGGAGATGCTTTCGGGAATGTTCGGAGCATCATCGGCTACAGTGGTAATCGAGGAGTTCCTCTCGGGCATCGAATGTTCGGTATTCGTGCTAACCGACGGCAACGACTACCGCGTGCTCCCCGTAGCCAAGGACTACAAGCGCATTGGCGAAGGCGACACCGGACTCAACACCGGCGGAATGGGCGCAGTGAGCCCCGTACCGTTTGCCGACGACTCATTCATGGAGAAGGTGCGCACACGCATAATCGAGCCCACAGTCAAGGGACTTGCATCGGAAGGCATCACCTATCGCGGATTCATATTCCTCGGCCTCATCAACGTTGAGGGCGAACCTATGGTAATCGAGTACAACGTGCGCATGGGCGACCCCGAAACCGAAGCCGTAATGCTGCGCATCGACAGCGACCTCGTCGAGCTGATGCAGGCAGCCGCCCGAGGCAACCTCGGCGACCTTGAGCTCCGTCAGGACCCGCGCACGGCGGTGACCGTGATGATGGTGTCGGGCGGATACCCCGGAAGCTACGAAAAGGGCAAGCTCATCAGCGGCCTCGACAAGGTGACGCAAAGCACCGTGTTCCACGCCGGCACCAAGCGTGACGCCGAGGGCAATGTAGTGACATCGGGCGGACGAGTACTTTCGGTAAGCTCCTACGGCGACAGCATAGCTGACGCGCTTGCCAACAGCTACGCCTCAATCGCGCTCATCGACTTCGACGGCCGTTACTTCCGTCGCGACATAGGCCGCGACCTTATGGTCCTGCAACAGAAATAATCACTACAGGCTGTGAAGGAGCAGGAAATCACACGATATCTGCACTCACGCTATGGCATGATGCTGATGATGGCCGCAGCCGTCATCGGCACCATTATTGCCTATCGCAACGGCGACATCGTCTACATAACGGGTAACAACGGATTCGGACTTCCATCGGCCAACGAATGGATCACCGACCGTTACGCCTCGCTGTGGGCCGGAATCGCCGTCAATGTGCTGCTCGCCCTGCTCCTCTCCTACATGAACAGGCGATTCAACGTGCTGCGCACAATGTCACACCTGTTTGTGGGCATGTTCATGATAATGCAGGGGGGACTCCCCTCCATCATGGGACAGTTCTACGACGGCACCGTCATGTGTGCGATATTACTCTTTGCCATAATACCACTCTTCTCAACCTTCCAGAATCCCGATCTCACGCGCCGCATATTCCTCACTTTCTTCCTCATCAGCATAGGCTCGCTGACAAGTTACGCCTATGCCATATACATTGTGGCCTTCCTGGTGGGATGCCTGCAGATGCGCTCGTTCACAATGCGCGGACTGATGGCGGCCACTATCGGCATCGTAACGCCCTATTGGATTCTGTGGGGATTCGGCATCATATCGCCGTCCAACTTCACGCTACCCGAGTTTGTGAGTCTGTTCAACGCCCTTGAAGGACGCGAGCTTGCACAGATTATCGTCTACACGGGCGTGACGCTGTTCCTCGGATTCGGGTTCGGCACACTGAACCTCATGCGAATCTACCGTTACAACGCCCGCACACGCGCCTACAACGGGTTCTGGCTCGTAGTGTCGCTGATTACGGCTGTGCTCATTTTCGTCGACTACAACAATCTCATAATCTATCTGCCCATACTTAACTGCTGCTCGGCCCTGCAGATAGGCCACTTCTTCAGGTTTAACAACCAGCTGCGCAGTTACATTCCCATCCTCTGTATAATAGGAGCCTACACCGCGCTCTACATCTGGAGCATATCTATATGAAAGTCATAATCGAAAACAAGATACCCTTCATCAAGGGGCTGCTTGAGCCCATTGTCGACAACGTGACCTACCTGTCGCCCGACGAAATCACCAACGAAGCGTTACGTGACGCCGACGCGCTGATAACGCGCACACGCACACGATGTGACGCCCGGCTGCTCGACGGCACCGCGTGCAAGTTCATAGCCACCGCCACCATAGGCACCGACCACATCGACCTAGACTACTGCAAGGCCAACGGCATAACCGTGGCCAACGCTCCGGGATGTAACGCTCCCGCCGTAGCGCAATACGTGTTCGGCTCCATCGCCATGTGGCGTAAGGCAGTCGATGACCGCCGCCCCCTGTCGTCGCTCACCATAGGCATAGTGGGCGTGGGCCACGTAGGCTCAATCGTGGAGCGATGGGCACGGCAGTTGGGAATGAAGGTTCTGCTCTGCGACCCTCCGAGAGCCGAGCGCGAAGGCGACGCGATGTTCACCGACATGGCATCCATAGCACGCCTGGCCGATGTGATAACATTTCACACACCCATGGCCCGACAGGGAGCGCACCCCACCTTCCACCTGCTCGACGGCTCCTTCACAGCTGAGCTTGGCCGCAAGCCGCTTGTCATAAACTCCTCGCGAGGTCCCGTGACCGATACCCAATCGCTGATCGACGCACTCGACAGCGGCGCGATAGGTGCCGCAGCCATCGACTGCTGGGAAAACGAGCCGACAATATCACGCCCTCTCCTTGAAAAAGCTCTCATAGCCACCCCCCACATAGCGGGATATTCACGCGAAGGCAAAATACGCGCTACCACCATGGCGGTAAACGCGCTCACTGCCCACTTCAACCTCCCCCAAGTTGTGATGCACGAAAAAGTCGCTCCCGGCGCAGCCGAGAGCGTTACATTGGAAGCCATAGCCGAGAGCTACACTCCGGCAGCCGACACTTTGTCGTTGAAGGAAAATCCCGAGAAGTTTGAGCAGCTGCGCAACACCTACGATTACCGTCACGAAGTGATGTGATCGCGGTAGTGCTTCACCACATCGTCGATTGAGATTCCGAGTATATCCATTTCCCTGAACACATCGTCGAGCGTGTCATGGAAAAACTCGTCACGACGCTCCTCGACGATTATGTCACGCGCGTCGGGCGACACAAAGTAACCCAAGCCGCGCTTCACATAGATTATCTCCTTCATCTGCATATACTCGTAAGCCTTTATAACAGTGCGGTTATTGACAGCAAGCTCAACCGAAAGTTCCTTTATCGAAGGAACTCGCCCGTCGACAGCCCACTCTCCCGACATGATGTTGCCGAAACAGTAGTCAATTATCTGCTTATATATCGGTTTGTTGTTCTTGAAGTCCATTGACTGTTATATTTGACGATTGCTTATCACCTTATGGGTGCGATATAGTACAAAGATACTACAAATAAGCAATATAACCCCAAGTACTATGAAGAAAGATTCCATACCTTCTGTCACCAGCTTCACAACACTTTCGACATCGCTGCCGCTTTTTTCCCAGAATCGTCCATAGATGGCCATAACCATACCATAGATGCCGCCTACGAAACTCATCGATATAAGTGCAACAACCGACCAAACCACACCAAGCAATATGCGGTTGGTCGTGCGCTTCATGACAACATAGAGGCACACCGATATCGGAAACAGGTTTTCGATAATTGTAAACCCGTAGGTGGAAGCGGAAAAATTGCTACGTAAAGCCAAAACACGCGCTATGTCGGCATTATCCTTAAGCATGTCACACGGCAATCCCAAAATAACGGGAAGATACAGCAGGATAGGAACCACAATGCATACATAGCCTATGATGAATGTCGACTTTTCGGCACCGGTGGCAGGTAGCACGGTTTCAACATCAAGTCCGTTGCGTGACGCAAATATCGTGGGCGCAAACACAAGCATCATCGACAAAGCCCCGTTAACAGCCAGGAACAATCCATAGCCCAGTCCTGCTACTCTTTCCGAAAGTATCACAATCACGATTCCCAAAATCGAAAAAGCGGGATAGATTATCAGCTGCTTCTTTATATAAGGGAAATAGAAGCGGGCCACGCGGCCTACCCTTCTCCATGAAAACGAATCCATGCAATCACATTTAGCGTCCATCTCGGTTAATCATTTAGAAATTTTACAATATTGTCGCGCGCGTCGGCGTTCATCAGCGCCGAATAGAGCAGCACATAGTCGATGTCGGTATCGGTGTCGCCGTCATTTTTCACGATGGCGTTGAATCGTCCGGCAACACGCTCGATGTAGAGCGCACCCACCGGCGGCTCCGAAGCGCTCACAAAGGCAATGCGGCCGAGAATCTCGTCGACAGTCGACGCCACGAGGAGTTGTCCGTGATTCAGCACCAAAAGCCCGTCAAATAGGTTCTTGAAATCCCACACAGTGTGGGTCGACACGATTATCGTCTGCTCCTCGGTGATGTTCTCTACGATTATCTCCTGCAACAGTTTCTTCGACGATATGTCAAGCCCGTTGGCCGGCTCGTCGAGCAAGAGCACCTGCGTGCGCAGCGAAAGAGCATAGGCAAGCTGTGCCTTCTTGCGCGTTCCGAGCGACATGCCGTCAAGGCGCTCCGCCGGGTTTATGCCAAAACGGCCAAGTATGTCGGCAAGCAGCTGAGGGTCAAAGGTCGGGAAAAATTGAGCGTGCATCTTCACAAACTCGTCGATCGTGCGCCCGGGAAACGGCATGTTGTCGCCAAGGAAAAATATCCGCTGCATGTCGGAAGGGCGACGCGCCGCTATCGGGTCGCCGTTGAGCAAGCACTCGCCACTGCCGGGATAGAGCAATCCGGCCATCAGGTGCAGCAATGTCGTCTTTCCGGCTCCGTTCTCTCCAAGGAGCAGATAGACACCTCCGCCAATCGAGGCCGAGGCGTTGGTCAACGCCTCGGCACCCTTGCGGTAAGCAAATTTAAGCCTTCTCAGTTCTAACATGTAATGTAATTTTTTAATTACAAGTGTAAGTATGAATTGTAAGTATGAAGCTGTAATGTCATTTATTTAACGGGAGTCACGGTGTAACCGGCATTCTGAAGCTGCTTGATGAGTCCGCGCTCGCCTACGAGATGACCTATACCCACGGCTACCATTATCGATTCGTGGCCAACGGCATCCTTGATGGTCTTGACCCAGTTGTCGTTGCGGTCATAGAGCATGTGCTTTGCAGTTTCCTCGTCCATGCCTATTTCAGGGGCAAACATCACCTTCTCTATCGCGGCGAGATCGCCTTCGGTGTAGGCGCGTGCCAATTCTTTAACATGGCCTATGGCCTCTTCATCGGTACGTGCGGCCTTGAGAAGTCCCTCGGCCTGGTCGGCGATGGGGTCGCCAAACAGCAGATTCATCTGGAACTCAAGTGTTTCAAAGTCCTTGATGGCCTTGCCAAGTTCCTTGGCCTTCAGCTGCACCGTCTGGTCGAGCTGCTGCGATGCGTTAAAGCCGGGGAAAGCCACCATGTTTTGGAGCATTGCTATCTGAGTGGCAACCATCGACGGCTTAAGCATATTGAGTTGATCAAGCGTAGCCATACCGCCGGTATATTTCTTCAACACTGTATTTATCGAGTCATACTGCTCAGTGGTGTAAAGTTTGTTGATAGTGCTGTCGGCAGGAGCCATGGCCAGCGACAAGATCGACTGCTGTGCCTCAGGCGAGTTCATGATTGCCATGTCGATTTCACCGTAAACGGCATCGACACCCTTCAAAGCATCATTAAAACCGGGAGTCTTGTCGAGCATGTCGACGGGTGCCACGTGGTGAGTGCCGAAGAGATAGGAATCGCCCTTTACTCCGTTGCCTGAAACTTTCCATAACAACTGTGCGTTGCAGCTCATCGATGCTACAATCACTGCTAATGTCAAAAATAACTTTTTCATATTGCTATATAATTAATGTTTATAAGTTCAACGCGATGTAGCAATGTAGTCATATACATCACTACCACACCGCAAAGGTATTTCCTTTATTTCACATCTCCAAATTTTTTCTAAACTTTTTTTAATACATAGCATGAGCGGGTGAGGTTATTGGGCAGCTAACCCAGAATATACCCAAACGTGTATCCACCACGCGAGAGGCCTAATTGTAAAAATCAAGCACTTATTCACGTTAATTTGGTTAATTTGTGTTAAAAAATTGGGGAGGGTATTTTTTAACGTAAATTTGCATCGCTACAAAACCAATCAGCATTAAAGGCCTAATCAACCAGGTTCTAATGCCCCCAAAACAAACGAAAGTTTAAGTTATCCTTAAATATCAGGTCAAATTAATTCCTTAAATTACCAAATGACATTCAACAGAATTCTTGTGGCCACATTGTTGGGAATGGCTCTCGTAACAGGAGCTCCCCACGTAAATGCGGCGGGTCAGCCCCAAACGGCGACCGACACACAGCAATCCCTGGTAACAGCCACGGGCACAGTGTTTGATTCATTCGGCGATCCGGTACTCGGAGCCACTGTACGAGAAAAAGGCAATCCAAGCAATGCTTGCGCCACCGACCTCGACGGTAACTACACCTTAAAGGTGCGCCCCGGTGCGGAACTCGAAATCTCCTTCGTGGGATGTGAAACTGCAGTTTTCAAGGCCGGTGAAGGCGTTGAAACAACCCTCAAAGAGGACTCCCATGTACTTGACGATGTTGTCGTAGTGGGATTCGGTACTCAGAAGAAAGTAAACCTTACCGGTGCTGTGGGCGTAGCCACATCCAAGGACATCGCAGCCCGCCCGGTAAAGAACGCAACCGAAGCCCTGCAAGGTCTTATCCCCGGTCTTCAGCTCACACGTAATGCAGGTGATGTTGAAACCAACATGTCAATCAACATTCGTGGTGTCGGAACAATCGGCGAAGGTTCAAGCGGAGAGCCGCTCGTGCTCATCGACGGTATGGAAGGCGACATCAACACCGTCAATCCCCAGGACATCGAAACCATTTCGGTTCTTAAGGATGCGGCATCTTCTTCAATCTACGGTAGCCGCGCTGCCTTCGGTGTAATCATGATTACCACCAAGAAGGGTTCGGAAGGCAAAGTTGTCGTAAACTACAGCAACAGCTTCCGCTGGGCATCGCCCATCGGCATGCCGTCGAGCATGAACAGCTACGACTTTGCTGTGTACTATAACGAAGCCGCTGCCAACGCTAATTGGGGCGTTCAGTTTGACGACGCCACTCTTAAGAACATGATCGAGTTCCAGGAAAACGGCGGCAGCAACATGGGTGGTCTTCCCACCAACGGCGATGTATGGGGAAAGCCTGCCGGCGACCCCTTCACAAGAGCCTATGCCAACACCGACTGGTACTCTGAACTATACCGTGACAACGCCTTCTCGCAGGAGCACAATGCAAGCATAAGCGGCGGTAACGGCAATGTAAACTACTTCGCATCAATCGGCTACCTCGACTATAACGGTATGCTCCGTCACGGTCACGACGGGCAGAAGCGCTACAACGCGGCCGGTAAATTTTCGGCAAAGCTCACCTCTTGGGTGACATTCAACTACAGCGCACGCTTCGTTCGCACCGACCTCGACCGCCCAAGCCGATTTGACAACGGTCTATACGATAAAATCGGTCGCCAGACATGGCCTAACCTCCCCGTATACGACGAAAACGGCTACTACTTCAACTCCAACGCCGACACCCCCGCAATGTCACTTGCTCTCGGTGGAGTGCGCACCGTTCAACGCGACCAGCTCTATCAGCAGGCAGGAGTAGTTATCGAGCCCATCAAGAACTGGGTTACCCACGTTGAGTTCAACTACTCTACCGACAATGCCGAACGCCGTTCGACTTTCCTCCCCTACTACAACCACAAAGTCGATGGTTCGGTCGATGACACTCAGGGCGACTCCCGTCTTGAACAGTCACTTGCCAAGAACAACTATATGAACTGGAACATCTACACCGACTACAGCTGGACAATGAAAGAGAACCACAACTTCAAGGTTATGCTCGGTTTCCAGTCGGAAGAGATGCGTCAGACCAAATTTAACGCTACTGGTTACGGACTTCAGGAGGAAGACCTTCCCGAACTCGACCTCATCACCGGTCTTCGCGGCAACGGCAGCGAGCAGCAGCCTTCAGTAGGTGGTCAGCGCAATCAGTGGTCAATTATGGGCTTCTTCGGCCGTGTCAACTACGACTACAAGGGACGTTACCTTGTTGAAGGCAACATCCGCTACGATGGTTCATCACGCTTCCGCTCAGGCCGTCGCTGGACATGGGCTCCTTCATTCTCTCTCGGTTGGAACATCGCTCAAGAGGAGTTCTGGCGTGACTTCACTCCCTACTGCAACCTCCTGAAGCTCCGTGCATCCTACGGTAGCCTCGCCAACCAGAACACCAAGGTGTGGTATCCCACCTACCGCACAATGTCAATCGGCCAGGCCAACGGTTCATGGCTCATCAACGGCAAGCGTCCGGCTACCACTTGGGTAAACGGCCTTGTAAGCTCGGGCCTTACCTGGGAAAAGGTGCGCACATGGAACATAGCTCTTGACTGGGGCTTGTTCAACAACCGACTCACAGGTACATTCGACGCCTTCATCCGCTACACCGACGACATGGTGGGTAAAGCAGTACAGTTACCCGCAACTCTCGGTCTTGATCCTCCCTCGGCCAACAACTGCGACCTCAAGACCAACGGATGGGAACTTACCCTCGCATGGCGCGACCGCACTTCATTCGGCCTCAATTACGGTGTATCATTCAACCTCTCTGATGCACGCACCTATATCCGCCGTTATCCCGGCAATGCAACCCAGTCTATATGGAGTTACAATAACGGCCGCGAAATCAACGAAATATGGGGTTATGAAACCATCGGCATAGCCAAGAGCAAAGCTGAAATGGATGCTCACCTTGAAGCCGTTGGCGGACAGGAATCCCTCGGATGGGACTGGAACGAAGGCGACATCATGTACCGTGACCTCGACGGAAACCCCGGCATCAATTCAGGAGCTGAAACTCTTGACGACCACGGCGACTTGAGGGTTATTGGTAACTCAACTCCACGCCTGTTCTACGGTATCGACATTAACGCAAGCTACAAGGGATTTGACATCCGCGCATTCTTTCAGGGTGTAGGAAAGCGCGACTTCTTCTCCTACTCACCCATCTTCTGGGGTGTCACCAGCAACATGTGGTGGTCGGCAGCTCTCGGTGAGCATCAGGACTACTATCGCGGCAAGGATCTCGGTCTGCCCGATCGTATAATTCCGGCCAATACCGACGCTTACTATCCCCGTCCCGTATTTGCTCAGGACAAGAACCAGAAGGCACAGACCCGCTACCTCCAGGATGCATCCTACATCCGTCTGAAGAACCTCCAAGTAGGCTACACCATTCCTCAGGAGTTGAGCCGCAAGTTCTTCGTTCAGAATCTCCGTCTTTATGTATCGGTCGACAACCTTTGGACGCACACCAAGCTCTCCAAGGTATTTGATCCCGAAACAATCAACGGCGGTTACAACGGAAGCTACGGTAACGCATATCCCCTTTCTCGCACTTGGGCATTCGGATTATCACTTACTCTCTAATCATTAAATCACAGAAACAATCATGAAATACAATAAAATATCACATCTTTCGGCAGCATTGGCCGTGGGAGGATTGATGATGTTCTCATCTTGCTCCGACTTCCTTGATAAGGAGCCGATGTCGCAGATTTCTCCCGAAAAATACTACTCGACTCTGGCTCAGATACGTGCCGTAGTGCTTGACGAGTATCCCAATACTCTCCCGAGCCACGGCAATTGGAGCTATGGATTGTTTGGAGGTGACTCAGGCACTGACAACCAGATATATGTCACTGCCGACAACAAATACACCACCGACCGCTGGCTCGTAGCCAACACCCACGGAACATGGAGCTTCACCCGCATCTACTACATCAACTTCATGCTCTCAAACGCGCTTGCACGTTACGGTGAGGACATCAACGGATCGGAGAACACCATCTACGGAAACCTCAGCGAAATAAAGCATGCGCTCGGCGAAGGCTACTTCCTCCGTGCCTATCAGTACTTCAACCGCTTGAAGACATTCGGCGACTTCCCCATCATCACCGAGCCGCTGCCCGACGACATGGCCACCCTTACCGAGGCCAGCAAGCGTGCACCCCGCAACATGGTGGCCCGCTTCATCCTCGAGGACCTCGACAAGGCCGCCCTGTTGATGAGCGAAACCAATTACAGCTCTCAGTACATCAACCGCGACCTCGCTCTGCTCTTCAAGTCACGCGTGGCTCTCTACGAAGCCACCTGGTTGAAATACTTCAAGGGCACTGCATTCGTGCCCGGCGGTGAAGGATGGCCCGGAGCAAGCTACAACCCCGACTTCACTTATCCCTCAGGCTCAATCGACGAGGAAATCAAGTTCTTCTTCCAGCAGGCCATGGCAGCTGCCAAGGAGGTAGGCGACAAGTATGTAGGCAACCTCACCGCCAACACCGGTAAAGTTCAGCAGTCAGCCGACGAGCCCGCCAACCCCTACTACAACATGTTCTGCGACGAAGATTTGTCGGGCTATCCCGAGGTTCTTCTCTGGCGTCAATACGGCCGCGGACTTGTAACTCACAATGTCAATGCAGCAGTCGGTCGTGGCAACCAGCGCACAGGTCTTACCCGTGGCTACGTACAGAACTTCCTTATGGCCGACGGTACTCCCGTCTACACCCACGGAACCTATGCCGACGGCGACGGATACTACATGGGCGACAAGACAATTGCCGATGTACGCGTCAACCGCGACTCTCGTCTTAGCGTATTCCTCAAGGAGCCCGGACAGAAGAACATCCTCTTTGAGCCCGACAACGGACAGGGAACCGAAGTGGTTCCCGTTGAGCCCTATCCCCTTATCACCCTCGGTGATGACGAGCGCGGCTACGCTACAGGCTATGCACTCCGCAAAGGCGGCAACTTCAACCGCAAGTACTATGCCAACGGTGGCGGCTACACCGCAGCTCCCTGTTTCCGTGCCGTTGAGGCTCTCCTCAACTACATGGAGGCTTCCTACGAGCTCAACCACACAATCGACGGCACAGCCGACTCCTACTGGCGCGCAATACGCACACGTGCAAAAGTAGATCCCGACTACAACAAGACCATCTCGCTTACCGACATGAACAAGGAGGCCGAGAACGACTGGGGTGCCTACAGCGCAGGCGCACTGTTGACCGACCGTACGCTCTACAACATCCGTCGCGAGCGTCGTTGCGAGCTCCTCTCTGAAGGTTTCCGCGATGCCGACCTCAAGCGCTGGCGTTCTTACGATCAGCTCATCACCTCACCCGCTCACCTTGAAGGTATGCACCTCTGGAACACTCCGATGCAGGATTGGTACACCGATTTGGTTTGGAACGAAGCCAATGCCAACGTTTCGGCACCTGAAAAGAGCGAATACCTCCGTCCGTTTGAACGCACCGAAGGTCAAGCTGCCTACAACGGCTGCACATGGCGCATGGCTCACTACCTGAACCCGCTGCCCATCAACGAGCTTATGCTCACCTCACCCGACGGAGCAAGCCCCTCGGAATCGGTACTCTACCAGAATCCTTACTGGCCCCTCGTTGCAGGAAAGCCGGCTGAAAAGTAATCCTCAGGCAATTCCAAATATCAGAAAACAGGTAATTAAGATTAGTTTATAACAGGTATTCCCGGCAGGGGCGCGAACTTAGGTCCGCGCCCCTGACTTTTTCAGCCCGTTACAAACCAAAAAACGGCACAAAAACGGCTAAAACACATTTCATGAATTGCAAATTAGGAGGGCAAACGCTATCTTTGTGTCTTAGTAACAACAATAACCCCAATGATTATGGATTTTGCTGACAAGTGCTACCGCGTATTCGACGACACTACACGACTCTATCACGAGCATGATAATGTTGACGCCAAGGTAGACAACCCCTACGAGAACGGCTCTATCGAGCACACACTCTTCGCCAAGAACTGGATCGATGCCGTGCAATGGCATCTTGAGGATATCATACGCGACCCCGAAATCGACCCTGTGGCCGCCCTGGCCCTGAAGCGTCGCATCGACCGTTCCAATCAGGACCGCACCGACATGGTTGAGGAGCTCGACACCTACTTCCGCGAAACCTACAAGGATGTAAAGCCCCTCGACGGCGCGACAATCAACACCGAAAGCCCCGCGTGGGCTCTCGACCGCCTGTCGATTCTCGCCTTGAAGATCTATCACATGGAGGTGGAAGTGGCCCGCACCGACGCATCGCCCGAGCACATAGCCAAGTGCCAAGCCAAGCTCAATGTGCTGCTTGAACAGCGCAGCGACCTCATCACGGCCATCAATCAGCTCCTCGACGACATTGCCGCCGGACGCAAGTACATGAAGGTCTACCGACAGATGAAGATGTACAACGACCCCGACACCAACCCGGTACTCTATGCCAGCAAGTAACGGGCTGCCCAGGAATCTGCTCGTGGCGCGTTTCTCGGCGCTCGGCGATGTGGCCATGACCATTCCGGTGGTCTACTCGGCATGTCGCTGCAACCCCGACACGCGCTTCATCTTCATAACCAAGCCTGTGCAGGAGTCGCTCTTCATCAATCCCCCCGAAAACCTCGTGGTGATAGGGGTCGATGTGAAAAACGAGTACAAGACACCGCGCGACCTGTGGCGACTCTTCAAGGAGCTTCGCGCACAATACTCGATCGACGCATTTGCCGATCTCCACGGCGTGCTGCGCTCATTTTTCCTGCGCGCAGTGTGTACGCTGCACGGCATGAAATGTCACTCGATACACAAGGGGCGCATGCACAAGCGCGCACTCACCCGCCCGCGCAACAAGGTGATGCTGCCGCTCATCTCGTCACGCGCACGCTACCGCGAGGTATTCTATCGGTTCGGATTTGCTCTTGAAGAGAAATTCACCAGCCTCTACGGCTCGGACAAGGGCGACCCTGCCATGTTTGCCGACATAACGCCGCCTAAGGCCGAGGGTGAACGCTGGATAGGCATCGCACCGTTTGCTAAGCACAAGGGTAAGATATATCCCCCCGAACTGATGGAGAAAGTCGTGGCCGAACTGGCTGCCATGCCTTCGACCAAGATATTCCTCTTCGGCGGAGGCGACTATGAGCGCAAGATTCTCGGCGAATGGGCGTCGCGCTACAACGGAGTGACATCACTTGCCGAGACCCGTCACGGATTTGCCGTGGAACTCGCCCTGCTGAGCCATCTCGACACAATGGTGTCGATGGACTCGGCCAACATGCACCTCGCCTCGCTCGTCGGGGTGAGAGTGGTGAGCGTGTGGGGCGCCACCCACCCCTACTGCGGATTCAAGGGCTTCAGGCAGAAAGAGGCCGACATCGTGCAGCTGCCCATGACTTGCCGCCCCTGCTCGGTGTTTGGCAACAAGCCATGCTCACGCGGCGACTACCACTGCCTTGCCGGCATACCACCGCAAATGATAGTAACCAAAGTAAAATCAATAATTCCCCCGTCGCCCCCAAATGAGTGAAGACTTTGACATACGCGCCTCGCAGAGCGGCAAGGACCGCGACTCCGACTTTGAAAAGGCGTTGCGTCCGTCGGAGTTTGACTCGTTCAGCGGTCAGGACAAGATAATCGAGAACCTGAGGGTGTTTGTGGCGGCCGCCCGCATGCGAGGCGAGTCGCTCGACCACGTGCTGCTGCACGGCCCTCCCGGCCTCGGCAAGACAACCTTGTCGCAGATTGTGGCCAACGAGCTCGGCGTGGGCATAAAAATCACGTCGGGCCCCGTGCTCGACAAGCCCGGCGACCTTGCCGGCATACTCACCTCGCTCGAAGAGAACGATGTGCTCTTCATCGACGAGATTCACCGCCTCAGCCCCATCGTCGAGGAGTATCTCTACTCGGCCATGGAGGATTTCCGCATCGACATCATGATCGACAAGGGACCCGGTGCGCGCTCGGTACAGCTGAGTCTGTCGCCCTTCACGCTCATCGGAGCCACCACGCGAAGCGGACTGCTCACATCGCCCCTGCGTGCCCGATTCGGCATAAACTGTCACCTTGAGTACTACGACCACGAAGTGCTCGAGCGCATCGTGTTGCGTTCGGCGCGTCTGCTCGGGGTGAAGTGTACGGCCGAGGCGGCCCACGAGATTGCGTTACGCAGCCGCGGCACCCCTCGTATTGCCAACGCGCTCTTGCGCCGTGTGCGTGACTTCGCGCAGGTCAAGGGCAGCGGAGTGGTGGAACCCGATATAGCACGTTACGCGCTTGAGGCGCTGAACATCGACCGCTATGGCCTCGACGAAATCGACAACAAGATTCTCACAACGATAATAACCAAGTTCAAAGGCGGCCCCGTGGGACTCACCACCATAGCCACCGCACTGGGCGAAGATCCCGGAACCATCGAGGAGGTATATGAGCCGTTCCTCATCAAGGAGGGATTCATCAAGCGCACTCCGCGCGGACGCGAGGTAACCGAACTTGCATGGATACATCTCGGACACTCGCCCGAGGGCCGGGGCATGGGTTCGCTCTTCTGATCCGCGTCATCCGGGCAAGGCCCTGAAACCCTCTCTCCCCTACACGATTCACCAACGTATATAGTAAGCAATGGCAGGAATTAAAAGTTTGGTAAAGGATACGGCAATCTACGGATTGAGCAGCATAATCGGACGCTTTCTCAACTGGTGCCTTGTGCCGCTGTACACCTACATGTTTGTACCGGCCGAATATGGAATAGTCAGCTACCTCTACAACGCTGTGGCTGTGGTGCTGATAATAATCACCTACGGCATGGAAACGGGATTCTTCCGGTTTGCCAACCATGAGCGTTACTCCAATCCCGACGAGGTCTACTCCACATCGCTTGTGTCGCTCGGATTCACCTCGACGATGTTCTTCGCCGCCGTGATGATTTTCCTCTCGCCCATCTCCGAACTGCTGATGTGTGCCGGCCACAAGTCCTACGTGTGGACGCTTGCCCTCGCGGTGGCCATCGATGCCTACACATCGCTCCCCTTCGCCTACCTGCGTTACAAGAAACGCCCTCTCCGCTTCGCCACTATAAAGCTCATCAACATAGGGCTTAACATAGGTCTTAACCTATTCTTCCTGCTCCTGTGCCCCAAAATCATGAACGTTGCGCCGTGGCTCATCGACTGGTTCTATGCGCCCGACTACGGAATAGGCTATATCTTCACGGCCAACCTCATCGCATCGATTGCGACACTGCTGCTCCTGCTGCCCGACACGGTAAATGTGCCGCTGCTCTTCAATGGCCGCCTGCTGCGTGAGATGCTCCGCTACTCGTGGCCGCTGCTCGTGCTGGGTGTGGCCGGAATAATGAATCAGACCATCTCCACGCTGCTGTTCCCCGATCTGTTTGACGACAAGGCCGAGGCCATGAGGCAGGTCGGCATCTACAGCGCCAACTACAAGATAGCGATAGTGATGGTGATGTTCATCCAGGCCTTCCGCTTCGCCTACGAGCCCTTCATATTCGCACAGAACCGCGAGAGCGGCGACAGCAAGCTGCAGGCCTACCGCGATGCCATGAAGTATTTCATCATATTCGCGCTCTTCATCTTCCTTGGCGTCATGTTCTACCTCGACATAATAAAGTACTTCATCGACAAGAACTACTTCTCGGGACTTAAAGTTGTGCCGGTGCTCATGATGGCCGAGCTCTTCTTCGGCATATTCTTCAACCTATCGCTGTGGTACAAGCTCACCGACAAAACCACCTGGGGCATGTGGTTCTCGCTGCTCGGACTGCTTGTGACGGTGGTGCTCAACGTGCTGTTTGTGCCGAGGTTCGGTTACATGGCTTGCGCCTGGGCCGCATTTGCAAGCTACGGAACAATGATGCTCGCAAGCTACTTCATCGGACGGTCGAAATATCCCATAGGCTACGACATAAAAGGCATCTTCAGCTACTTCGTCATAGCAATCGTGCTCTATGTCACGGCCTCGCTTGTTAAAATCGAACCCGAATGGGCCCGGCTGCTTTTCCGCACTGTGCTGCTCGCCGGTTATGTCTACATCGTGTGCCGACGCGAGTCAATCAATCCGCTTGCAATCCTGCGCCGCAACCGGCCTGTAAAAACACCGACAAATAAATGATGTAATATGACAAACTTCAATCTCCAAAAACTAAAGACAAGCCTTTTCGGCTACTTCGACCTGACGGGATTCCTCATTCCGCAGGAGGAGGCTGAAACCGAAATACGCGAAGGCGTGTCATTTCGCGGCATCAACATCATAATCCTGATTGTGGCCATATTCATAGCGTCACTTGGATTGAATGTCAACTCTACCGCTGTCATAATAGGTGCGATGCTCATCTCGCCGCTCATGGGGCCTATAATCGGTATGGGGCTTGCTGTCGGCATTCAGGATTTCGAGCTGATGAAGCGTTCGTTCCGCAACCTGTTCATGGCTACGATGTTCAGTATCGCCGCATCATGCATCTATTTCCTCATCTCGCCGGTAAACGAAGGTCACAGCGAGCTGCTTGCGCGCACATCCCCGACAATCTATGATGTATTCATAGGCTTCTTCGGCGGAACGGCTGGCATCCTCGCCATAGGCAGCCGCGTCAAGGGCAATGTGATTCCGGGTGTGGCCATTGCCACCGCTCTTATGCCGCCGTTGTGTACCGTGGGCTACGGACTCGCCACAATGCAGTGGACCTACTTCATCGGAGCATTCTACCTCTTCTTCATCAACTCGGTGTTCATCGCCTGTGCTACGACACTCGGCGTAAGGCTCATGAAATACAAGGTCAAGGACTTAGCCAATTCCGAGCGCGCCCGCAAAGTGCGCACTACAATCTACACTATAGCGTTCCTGACGATAATTCCGGCGGCCTACCTCACCTACAACATGTTTAAGGAGAACAACTTCATGTCCAACTGCAACAAGTTTGTCGACAACGAGTTCACCTTCCCCGACACTCAGGTGCTCAGCTTCAAGCCATCCTACCACAACGGCAACGGCACGCTCACCGTCAACCTCATCGGACGCACCATTCCCCACGACTCGCTCATGCTCGCCATGACCGACAAGCTGCCTCAGTATCATCTTGCCGGGACAAAGCTAAAAATAAGCCAGGGCTACAACAGCAACACTGAGTTTGACGCCGCCCAGGCCACATCAACAATGCTGCGTGACATGTATCAGGTGACGCAGGCCACCATAACACGACAGCAGACGACAATCGACTCTCTGCGTAACATCAACGCGCAAATAGCACGTAACGACTCCATGGGTGCCGTAATAGCGCCCGAGCTGAAGGTGCTCTTCCCGCAGGTGCGTGATATTGCCGTGACGCGAGGCATCGTCAGCAACGTTTACGACGGAAAACTCGACACCGTAAACCTCGCCCTCGTCCAGTACAGCGCCGCAATGTCGTCGGCTCAGGCCAAGAAATTCAAGGAGTATCTCGAAGCCCGACTGCAGATAAAGGACATCAACATCGTGTTGAGCACCTCGCTCCCGTCGAAGAAAAGATAACGCGCAATGAAGGTCGTAATCGTCAACAACAGCGACTCGCTCGGAGGTGCCGCGATAGTGTCGCGACGGCTCATGCATGCCCTGCGTGACGCAGGAGTCGACACTCGCATGCTCGTGTTGAACAAGAGCACCGACGACCCCGCCGTGGCACAATGCTGCGGAAAGGCACGACGATTTATCGACTTCGCCCTTGAGCGTCTGCGCATAATGGCAGGTAACGGTTTCAACCGCCGTGACCTTTTCAAGGTGTCGCTGGCCGACACGGGATGTGACATCTCCCGACATCCCTGGATACGCGAAGCCGACATCGTCGCGCTCAACTGGATAAACCAGGGCATGCTCTCGCTCAACGACATCAAGCGGCTGCACCGCGCCGGGAAAAAGATTGTGTGGACCATGCACGACATGTGGTGCCTCACCGGAGTGTGTCATCACGCCCACCGGTGCACCCGTTACACCGACCGTTGCGGACATTGCCCCTACCTGCATGACGGACGCCGTGACCACGACCTGTCGCGCACGGTGTGGAAGCGCAAGTCACGCCTCTATGCGTCGGTTCCCATTCACTTTGTACCGGTGAGCAACTGGCTTGCGGGAAAGTGCCGCGAAAGCTCACTGCTGCAATCGGCCGATGTGACGGTAATTCCCAATGCTTTCCCCACAGCCGACTTCAACGTGACGCCGTCACGCCCGGTCGACAAACTGCCCGTCACGCCCGGCCGACATATCATACTGATGGGTGCCGCACGCCTCGACGATCCCATAAAGGGACTTGACTACGCCATCGACGCGCTCAACATCATAGCTCGCGCCCATCCCGAGGTTGCAGCCGAGTGCGAAGCAGTGTTCTTCGGGGCGATACGCAACCCACAGCTGCTCGACCGCCTGGAGTTTCCCTATCGTCACCTTGGCATGATAACCGACAGCCGGCTTGTCAGCGACCTCTATGCAGCGTCACGCGTCATCCTGTCGACATCGCTCTATGAAACATTGCCAGGAACCCTCATCGAAGGCATGGCCGGAGGATGCATTCCCGTGTCATTCGCGCAAGGAGGACAAGCCGACATATTCACCCACCTCGACACCGGCTACATGGCGCAGTACAAGTCGCCGCAAAGCGTGGCCGAGGGCATCCTGTGGGCATTGAAGCACGACATAACGCGCAACCGCCTCCATGACGAGGTGGTGACGCGCTTCTCGGCCGAGGCTGCCGTCCGACGCTACATAGCTCTTTTTAACCGAATACTTCAGCACTAATCGGCTCCCCGATTGTTATACAACAATAAGATATTCAATACATCATGGTAACCATACTTTTTCATTCGACCATATTCGGCCCCATACACAGTCGTCGCCTCGGCACTTCGCTTGGAGTGAACCTGTCGCCCAACGACGGCAAGATATGTTCATTTGACTGCGTTTACTGCGAAGCCGGCTATAATTCACAAGGCCCCGGCACAACGGGATTTCCGGCACGTGACGATGTAAAGAAGCAGCTTGAAGAGAAGCTGAAATCCATGTCACAGGCAGGCGACCGACTTGATGTGATAACATTCTCGGGAAACGGCGAACCCACCCTGCATCCCTGCTTTGAGGATATAATAAACGACACCATCGAGGTGCGCGACCGTTACTATCCCTCGGCCAAGGTGAGTGTGCTGTGCAACTCAACCCGCCTCGACCGTCCCGATGTAAACCGCGCCCTGAGGCGTGTCGACAACTGCATCCTCAAGCTCGACTCGGCGCTCACGCCCACAATGAGGCTCATCGACCAGCCCGGCTCGCCGCAGTTCACCTGCGAACGCCTCATACCCCAGCTTGCCCAATTCGGCGACCAATGCATAATACAGACCATGATGCTGCGCGGCAACCACAACGGAAAGCACATCGACAACACTACTCCCGAAGAGGTCGATGCGCTTATCGAGGCTTACAAGACAATACGCCCCGCCGAGGTGATGCTCTACTCCATCGACCGCGCAACACCCGAAAGCGACCTGCAGAAGGTGGAGAAGGACGAACTTGAAAAAATTGCCGACCGCATGCGCGGCGAAGGAATAAAAGTACAGGTCAGCTGACATGAAGAGAGTCACATTCCCCGCACCCCTGCGCGAAGGCGACCGCATAGCAATCGTGTCGCCCGCAAGTAGCATCGACAACCGCCTCGTCGACGAAGCCATACCCGTAATCATGTCGCAAGGATGGACTCCCGTAGTGATGCCATCGGCTCTCGGAAGTCACGGCAGCTACAGCGCCTCACGCCTGGAGCGACTCAACGACCTGACTGAAGCGTTGTGCGACCCCACGATACGCGCCGTAATATGCAGTCGCGGAGGGTACGGCGCGGTGCATCTGCTCGACAGCCTCCCTGCCGATGCCATAAAGGCCGATCCAAAATGGCTTATAGGCTTCAGCGACATCTCGGCTCTGCACGCATTCATGTCATCGCTCGGCATCGCAAGCCTGCACGCCTCGATGTGCAAGCATCTGGCCGAGTTCGGAGCTGACGACCCCGACAACGTAACGCTCTTCAACATCCTGCGCGGCTCACTCCCCACCTACTCCATCGAGGCGCGACATGACAACAACAAACCCGGCACTGCCACCGGGCAGCTATTCGGCGGCAACCTCGCCGTTTTAGGCGCACTCATAGGAACTCCCTACGACATGTTCGCTCATGATGACGCTATACTCTTTCTCGAGGACATATCCGAACCCATCTACAAGGTGGAGCGACAGCTCTACCAACTCCGGCTCTCGGGAGTGCTCGACCGCATAAAAGGATTGATCGTGGGACAATTCACAGAATACCACCCCGACCGCAACTATTCCGACATGCTCGACATGGTGCGTGACATGACCGCCGACCTGAACATCCCCGTGGCCTACAACTTCCCCATAGGACACATCGACCACAATCTCCCCATGATAGAGAGCGCACCCGTTATGCTCGACATAACGCCCGACAAGGTAAATCTATCGTTCAATGTGCACTGAGAAGCCCGCTCCGCAGCGTGAGATACAGATAACCGACGACGGCAGCGCGACACTCTACCTGCCGCAACTCGACGAACACTACCACTCGGTCAAGGGGGCAATCACCGAAAGCCGTCACATCTACCGCGACTGCGGCTACCTGTTCCGTGCGTCACAATCGCCGGGCCCCGTCACCATCCTCGAAATCGGGCTCGGTACCGGAATGAACGCCGCCGTCACCGCAATGGCCGCAAACGATATGTCGCCGGTGCGTTACATAGCCCTGGAGCTCTATCCACTGTCGCTTGAAGAGGTCGACAGCATGCAACTCGACCGATTCGTCGACCCCCGACTATTGCGTGACCTACATCAATGTCCATGGGAGGAACCACGACAGCTGACGCCGGCTTTCACACTCGAAAAACGCCGTTGCGACTTCACGCAGTGTGACCTTCCCTCGGGAATCGATGTTGTCTACTTCGACGCATTCGCACCCGAAAAGCAACCCGAAATGTGGTCGCCCGAGCTGTTCAGGCGCATTTTCCATGCCATGAATCCCGGCGGAGTGCTCACCACCTACTGCGCAAAGGGCTGCATAAGGCGAATGCTCTCAGCCATCGGCTTTTCAGTAGAGCGACTCCCAGGCCCTCCGGGAGGAAAACGTGAGATAATCAGGGCAATACGCAGAATGAACTCCATTTAACATTTTTTATTAATAAAAAATCCTATATTTGGTAGCGTTTAAACGTTATTACTTTGCAACTTAACTTAAATTTACCATTATGACCTACAAAGTTATTGACATCGAAGGTGTTGGTGAATCCTACGCACAGAAGCTTACCGAAGCCGGCGTTAACACCGTCGACCAACTTCTCGAACGTTGCGTTACACCCAAAGGCCGCAAGGAACTTGCCGAAACCACAGGCATCTCTCCCAAACTTATCCTGAAATGGGCCAACCACGCCGACCTGTTCCGCATCAACGGCATCGGTCCGCAATTTGCCGAACTTCTTGAGGCAGCCGGTGTCGACACCGTAAAGGAACTCCGCCATCGCAATGCCGAGAACCTCGCAGCAAAGATGGAAGAGGTCAACAACGAAAAGCACCTGACTCGTCGCGTGCCCAGCGTTACCGAACTTCAGAAAATGATTGAAGAGGCCGCTACCCTGCCTCCCACAATCACTTATTGATTCTCGTTCTCACAAAAATCAGTATCTATCCTAAAAATTACAGGGCGTGCCGATCGATTTCGGTACGTCCTGCTTTTTTCGTTTAAATGCGTATTATGCCTTCTTTGTCAGGTAAGGAACAACGGCACGCCATGCTACAACGGCGATAGCGGCACCTACAAGGGGACCTACGACCATAATCCAGAAGTCGCCGAATGCATCGGGCGAGAATACTGCGGGACCGAAGCTGCGGGCAGGGTTAACTGAGCAGTTGTCGACAGGAATACCCACGATGTTTACGAGTCCGAGAGCAATACCGATTGCAAGACCTGCAAACTTACCGAATCCGTGGTTCTCGTCAGTAGCACCGAGAATGATGAATACAAAAAAGAATGTCAGCAAAATCTCGGTAAGAAGAGCCATACCGGAAGTTGCACCGGGCTGAAGCACATTGGTGGCAAGATTATTGGCACCGGTCACGCCTCCGAAGTTAAACTCGGGCGACATGTCGACAAACCAATAGAGGAAACCTGCACCAATCACGGCACCGATAAGCTGCGACACTACATAGCCTGCGAAATCCTTGCTGTTAAGCTTTCCGCTGATCCACATAGCAAACGACACTGCGGGATTAACATGACATCCCGAAATGTTGCCTATGCAATAGCAAAGACAAATGAGGACGAGTCCAAAACATACGCCAACACCGTAACCGCCTATCGACGGACCGGCAAGAACTGCGCTACCACAGGCGAGAAGAACGAGAAACATTGTTCCGATACCCTCTGCTAAATACTTCTTCATGTTAAATGTTGTTTTAGTTAAATAAATAGGAAATATTGATGTATTATCATCTAAATCTCTTCATCGATTGAGTAGTTCAGGAAGTCGACCATCGGCTTTAGAATCCTGAATCTCTCGGCAACTTTGGCAGGCCAATCGGGAGTATCGAAGAACTTCTCGTCGCAACGGCAGAACTTCCCGTAATCCTTAAGCCTTAGCAAATCTATGTCGGGGTGATCCTTAGGCCACCCCTTGGGAGCGCTTTTAAGCGACTCGCTTATCCATCCCGGATAGTAACGCTTCATGTCGGGAGCATCGATTATAGCCCTGAACTCCTCGATATTGTCAACGATGGCGTTACGCAACTTGCGCAGGACGGCGGCCTCGGGGCACCACACGCCACCATACAATCCACTCTCGGCGTCACGCACATCTATCTGCATATAATATGCCGCATGGTGAGTCTTCCTTCCGTAAGGGCTGAACGCGGCCGAAAAATACACCTTATAAGGTGTCTTGTCGGTCGAAAAACGCGTGTCACGGTATATGCGATACACGCAATCCTTGGCTTTCAGCGCCCTGAGCTGCGGCTCCCATTGGCTCATCAGTCCAATGAGGCGGTCAACGTCGTCAAGCCACAGACTCCGCAAACTGTCATACTCCTCCTTGTGGGCCGCAAACCACTCCCTATTGTTGTTGGCCTGCAGCTCCCTCAGAAAATCATACAGTCGGGAAATGTAATAACTCATAGCGTCACTATTTTATATCCTCCCACTCGGCATCGGTCACCTGTTGCTCTACGGTATATCGCTCCTCCTCATAGCCGTTCTTCTTGGTTTCGGTATAGGATGAAGCAGTGGTGACCTCCTCAAACTCAACATACTCACCATCATTGCGGCCGAATATCTTGCGCTTGCCTTTGTGAGGCTGATTCTGTCGGGAATTATTGTTCTGAGTATTAACGCCATAGGCTTGTCGGAAAGCCTCCTGCCTGTCGTAGAACTGACGGCGCGCTTTTGATATGGCTCCGGCTACACGCACTATGGGCCATATAATAAAGATGAACAGTAAAAATATTATGAATCCAAATATTGACATAACTATATATTAACGAAATAATAAGGATATTTGTTGGGCTTTGCCGACGGTGCCGGTTATGCGCTGTACTTGGTTCTTACAAACGACAAAACCACATAGAAAAGTATCGCGTAGGCAAGTCCGGCGATTCCGTACATAACAACAAAGAATATCGCCGCAATGATTATTATATACCTGCGCAGATTCTCACGGATATCGAAATTCTTGAATTTCAATGAGAACATCTTCATGCGTGTCATCACCATCAGAAGCGACATTACCACTATCAGAACAGCCATAACAATGTCGCCGGGATAACCGTAACGATGAATCCACGCTGTAAATCCTATCCAGAAAATGGCATTGGCCGGAATAGGCATTCCGAGAAAAGAGGTGGTCTGACGGTCGTCGATATTGAATCGTGCGAGCCTCAGTTCGCCCATCACCGGAATAAGTATTGCAATATATGCTACCCAGTGACAGTCGGAAAAGGCCGAGATTGTGTTGTAGATCAGCATACCAGGTGCCACACCGAAGCTCACGAGATCGCTCAGCGAGTCAAGCTCCTTTCCGAGATTGGAGTAGGCATGGAGCAATCGCGCGGCGGCTCCGTCACAAAAATCAAACAGAGCGGCGATACCGATGAATATGAACGCCCATTGGTAACCGTAAAGACCTCCCGACATCACGTTGTAGTTGAACGACATGATACATGCCACACAACCGCACACAAGGCTCATGCACGTAATTGTGTTGGGGATGTTGGACTTTATTATCTTAAGCATTTTTCAATTCAGGATTTTTTCATTGACTCAGACTGCGGATTATCGGCAAGGCGTCCCACCGTGGTCACTCCGCCTATTGTCTTGTCGCCGAGCTTTACATAGATTTCAGTGCCGAGAGGGAGATAAAGGTCGACTCGCGAGCCAAACTTTATGAAACCCATGTGATCCTCAATCGATGCCGGCTCGCCAGGAGCGGCATAAGTGACAATGCGGCGTGCAAGAGCACCGGCCACCTGACGCATAACTATCGTCTGTCCGTTACGTGCCTCAATCGCTACGGTCGAACGCTCATTCTCGGTGCTCGACTTGGGCAGATAGGCCGACATGAATCGTCCGGAATGGTGCTTCACGTAGAGCACCTTGCCATCGACCGGAAACCAGTTGGCGTGAACGTTGAGAACGCTCATGAACACCGACAGCTGGATGCACCTGCAGTGCAGGAACTCATCCTCGTAGGTTTCCTCGAGCGCCACAACCTTGCCATCGGCCGAAGCAACCACCACATTGTCGCGGTTGCCCTTGAACGAGCGGCGGGGCGAACGGAAGAAGTTCAGTACAAGCAGATAAACGACAGCCGAAATAACGGTAAATGTAACGGGAATAGCCACAGGCCGCATGAACAGCCATGCCGGGATATTTATCACCAGCAGGATGAACAGCAATACGACCAATATATTCAGGCCTTCACGATGTATTTTTACTCTCATTTTTCCGCTTTAGGGTCAATTTTAGTTCTACAAAGTTATATTAATTTATAATATTAACAAAACTAATTCATTTCTTAGTGTGGCTCATAGCCGTTTCAAAGCATATATTTATAGAAAATTCACCCTTTTTTCACTATTTCATATCCCGCAGGCCAATTTAGAGCCGGTTCGACAATAAAAGTTAACGGCAGGACGGTCAATTGTTGAGTGATTTTCTTTAGAGCGATGGGGCTCCATCGTGACCGAAAGAGATTAAGAAAAGCGCCAACGAGTGGCCGAGGCGAAGGTATACTTTATCAGCCTTGACCAGCGACGCGGAGGAACGATTCGCTCCACTTGCGGAAATGGTAATATACCGTCCCGGGCGGCGGATAATATCGGGGCAGTATCTTCCACTGACATCCGGTGTAAACCAGATATGCAATAGCTGTGAATATCTTATAGAGGTCTGTCCGTTCCTTTCCATGGAAGCCTGACAAAAACTTACGGATGCGCTTCCGCCGGCAATGCCTAAACTTTATTTTCATGGAGTCAATGATTTATGTTACTGAGATATAACACAAATCAAACCTTTTTCCCTTTTGGTTGAACCGAAATTACCATCGCCTCGCATATTGCGGAGCGACCCTGCCGTTAATATTTATTGTCGAACCTGCTCTAATACGCCGACATAAAAGGAAAATAATTAGTAACTTTGCAGAATTATGAAACGCAACGATTTCGAGATAATGGCTCCCGTAGGGAGCTATGAGTCGCTATATGCGGCCATTGACGCAGGAGCGGACGCCGTGTACTTCGGCATCGAGGGGCTCAACATGCGCGCCCGTTCATCCAACAACTTCACCATCGACGACCTCCACAACATAGCGCACACCTGTGCGTCACATGAGGTAAAGACATATCTCACTGTCAACACCATAATATTTGACACCGACATCGAGAAGTGTCATGCCATAATCGATGCGGCAAAGGAGGCATCGATCACCGCCATAATAGCAAGCGACATAGCCGCTATACTCTATGCACGCTCGATAGGGGTCGAGGTGCACATTTCGACACAGGTCAACATAACCAACATCGAGGCGGTGCGATTCTACTCGCAGTGGGCCGATGTCGTGGTACTCGCCCGCGAGCTCAATCTCGACCAAGTGAGTGCAATACATCAGGCGATTATCGCCGAAAACATCTGCAGCCCCCACGGGAAACCGGTGAGAATAGAGATGTTCTGCCACGGAGCGTTGTGCATGGCCGTTTCGGGCAAATGCTATCTGAGCCTGCACGAGATGAACTCAAGCGCCAACCGTGGCGCCTGCACCCAGATATGCCGCCGAGGCTACACCGTAACCGACCGCGAAACAGGCGACTCGCTCGACATCGAAAACCAGTACATCATGTCGCCCAAAGACCTCAAGACAATCCACTTCCTCAACAAGATGATCGATGCGGGAGTGAGAGTGTTCAAAATCGAGGGCCGCGCACGCGGTGCCGAATATGTGAAGATAGCCGTGCAGTGCTACGACGAGGCGATAAAGGCGGTGTGCGACGGCACATTCACCGAAGAGCGCATTGCCCGGTGGGACGACAGCCTCAACCGCATATTCAACCGCGGATTCTGGAACGGATATTACCTGGGACAACGGCTCGGAGAGTGGACATCGAAGTACGGCTCATCGGCCACACGCACCAAAGTGTATGCGGCCAAGGGTGTGCGTTACTTCTCCAACATAGGCGTGGCCGAGTTCCTGATGGAAAACGGAGAGCTGCACACCGGCGACGAAGTCGTGATAACCGGCCCCACAACGGGAGCCGTGATAATGACGGTCGATGAAATACGTGTCGACCTGAAGCCGGTTGATAAAGCTGTGAAAGGCGACCGATTCTCAATAAAGACCGACACGAAGATACGCCCGAGCGACAAGATGTTCAAATGGGAAAAGACCGCCGACCTCAAGGCGCGCAAAATGTGAATTTAACCAAAAACACGGTCGTCAACAGGCCCGCAATCCTAATAAACTCTAAATTCCGGGCAGGACTTGTGGTGATTAGCGATTTTTTAATAAATTTGTAATGACGATTTTTTTCTTAACCTTCATTCAATTACTGTTTCACATCACGCGATGACCTATATAATGCGTTTCCTGCTTGGGATTTTCATGCTTACGGCAATGGCCGTGCCTATGTCGGCAGCCGAGCCTCTAAAGCTGATGACCGCTCCCGAAACTCCAAAATATCTGGCTTACATAAACTCATGGAAGCCCGAGTTGCCCGTGCTTACTCCCGTTGAAGCCATCGAGGAGTACAAGACACCCCAGATGGTGCTCGACATGATAAGCCACGCCAAGGAGTTCATGGGTCTGCGCTACCGCCGGGGCGGCAAGACACCCAAAGGATTTGACTGCTCGGGATTCACCGGCTACATCTTCAAGCAATTCGGAATATCGCTGAAGGCATCGTCAAGCTCACAGTACACCCAGGGAACACCCGTAGTGACCGACGACCTGCGTCCCGGCGACCTGGTGTTTTTCAACGGACGCCGTGCAGGCACTTCAAGAGTAGGCCATGTGGGAATGGTGGTCGATGTCGACGCCGAGGCCGGAACATTCAAGTTCATCCATTCGGCCATCAGTTCGGGCATAACGATAAGCGACTCATCGGAGCCCTACTACTCGCGCCGTTACATAGGCGCACGCCGCGTAATCGATGAATCGTCGCTCAATTAATTATCAATAGAAATTTCAGTACGTGACATCTCGTCGCCGGCATCATGCCTTGCCGGTGATTATCGAGCGTATGTCATTCAGCTTGTTCAACGCCGCCATAGGCGTGAGATTGTTTATGTCGATGTTGAGTATCTCGTCCCTTATCTGAGTCAGCACGGGATCATCGAGCTGGAAAAACGACAGCTGCACGCCGCTTCGATTATCGGCGACGCTGCTCAAGTCCTTGCCTATGGCCTCCTGGCGGTTATTGGTTTCAAGATGATGCAGCACCTCATCGGCACGCTTCACTATCGACTGCGGCATACCGGCCAGCTTGGCCACATGGATACCGAAACTGTGTTCGCTGCCTCCGCGTGCAAGCTTGCGCAGAAACACCACCTTGCCGTTGATCTCCTTCACCGACACATTGTAATTGGCCACACGCTTGAAGCTCGCCTCCATCTCATTCAATTCATGGTAATGGGTGGCAAAGAGAGTCTTGGGGTGCATGTTGCCATACTCATGTATATGCTCCACGATGGCCCATGCTATTGAGATGCCGTCGTAGGTCGATGTGCCTCGGCCCAACTCGTCAAACAGGATGAGGCTGCGCTCGCTCATGTTGTTGAGAATCGAAGCCGCCTCGTTCATCTCGACCATGAAGGTTGACTCGCCGAGCGAAATGTTGTCGCTTGCGCCTACACGCGTAAACACCTTGTCGACGATGCCCACACGAGCGCTGTCGGCGGCAACGAAACAGCCTATCTGCGCCATGATGACATTGAGGGCGGTTTGACGCAGCAGCGCCGACTTACCCGACATATTGGGGCCCGTTATCATCATCACCTGTGTCGACGCGTTGTCGAGATGCACGCTGTTGGTGATATATGGCTCGCCGGGAGGCAGCTGACGCTCGATGACAGGGTGACGCCCCTCCACAATGTCGATGCACAGCGAGTCGTCGACCACCGGACGATTGTAGTGATTCTCCTTTGCCACACGCGTAAATGCGGCCAGCACATCAAGACGCGCCACGAGCGCCGAGTCAAGCTGTATGGCCGGAATGTATTCGGCAAGACGCGCCACGAGGTCGTTGTAGAGCCGCGTTTCGATTATCGCAATCTTCTCCTGCGCTCCGAGTATCTTCTCCTCATAGTCCTTCAACTCCTGCGTTATATAACGCTCGGCGTTTACGAGGGTCTGCTTGCGTATCCAGTCGGCGGGCACTTTCGACTTATGCGTATTGGTCACTTCGATATAGTAACCGAACACGTTGTTATATCCTATCTTAAGGCTTGAAATTCCGGTGGCTTCAATCTCACGCGCCTGTATTTTCAGCAGGTAGTCCTTGCCCTTGAACGCTATTTCACGCAGTTCGTCGAGCTCGGCATCAACACCGTCCTTTATGACGGCTCCCCTGTTGAGAGCAATAGGAGCGTCATCGACAATCTCGCGGGCGATGCGGTCGCGAATCAATGAACATGGATTGAGCTGCTCGCCTATTGACCGTAACGCTTCAAGGTCGGCATCACAACACAGCTTTTTGAGCGGCTCCATGACATTTAGCGCATTGCGCAGCTGCACCACCTCACGCGGCGATATGCGTCCCACGGCCACCTTGGAGATTATGCGCTCCATGTCGCCCACATGCTCAAGAAGCGATTTCACCTCATCGTGCTGCTCGGGATGACGGAAGAAATACTCCACGACATCGAGCCTGGCGTTTATCGCCTTCACATCCTTCAACGGAAACAACAGCCAGCGACGCAGCAGTCGTGCGCCCATCGGGCTTATAGTGCGGTCTATGACATCGAGCAGGCTCTTGCCTTCGTCGCCCATTCCCTCGACCAGCTCGAGATTGCGCACGGTAAACTTGTCAAGACGCACATAACTCTCCTCCTCGATGCGCGACAGGCGCGTTATGTGGCTCGTCATCGTGTGCTTGGTTATGTCGAGATAGTGCAGCACGGCACCCGAGGCAATGATGGCGGCATGGAGGGAGTGTATTCCAAAGCCCTTGAGGTTGCGTGTTTCAAACTGTTTCAACAGCTTGTCGTTGGCGGCCTCGTCGGTAAATATCCAGTCGTCGAGCTCGAAGACAAGATAACGCGATGAAAAGGTTTCGTCGACACGCTTGCGATTGCCCCTCTCGACAAGCACCTCCTTGGGAGCGAAGTTGTTAAGCAGCTTGTCGACATAGTCGGCATTTCCCTCGGCGGTGAGGAACTCACCGGTCGATATGTCAAGGAAAGCCACGCCTATGAGTCCGCTGCGGGTGAAGTGCAGAGCCGACACAAAGTTGTTTTCACGATGATTCAGTACCGCGTCATTTACCGAAACTCCGGGTGTGACAAGCTCCGTTATGCCTCGCTTCACAAGTTTCTTGGTGAGCTTGGGATCCTCAAGCTGCTCGCATATCGCCACACGCTTTCCGGCCCTTACGAGCTTGGGAAGATAGGAATCAAGGGCATGGTGAGGGAATCCGGCAAGCTCGACATACTGCGACACACCGTTGGCACGACGCGTCAGCGTTATGCCGAGTATCTCGGAAGCCACTATGGCATCATCGGAAAATGTTTCATAAAAGTCACCGACACGAAACAGCAATATGGCATCGGGATGCTTCTGCTTCATCTCGATGTACTGCTTCATCAGCGGAGTTTCTACTATTTTTGCGGCCACGTTTTGAGGGGTATCAATTGTGAGGGCATGACACCATTGTCACGCCCTCCATTTATAAGTTATAATGCTTTGACTTAGAACTGAATGCTGAATCCCGAGTTGTTGGATGAGGCATTGTTGGGGCGGGGTTCGTCGGCATTGGCCGATGAACTCTTACCCATCTCCTTTATCTCGTCGGAGGTCTTCTTGTCGCGGTTGTAGGTGGGGCTCTTCTCTATCGCCTCGATTGAACGCTCGTCGTCCATCTGCGAGGGCGTAAGCACGATATAACGCGCCTTTGCCTTGTCGCCCTGCATGCGCAGAACAGCCTCTTTGCCATACTCGTCGCCAAGACGCTGTGTTGCGTCATGCTCCTCTTCCTTCTTGTTGCGGTTGAAGTTGACCACACGGCTGCGGGTGCCGCGGCTCTTGCTCTCGTCAATCGTGACATCAAATCCGGCAGCAAGAATGGTGATTTTCACCTTGTCGCCGAGAGTGCGGTCGTAGGATGCACCCCATATAACATCGACATCCGAGTCGATGCTGCTGATGAACGATGTGAGCTCCTCGGTTTCCTCCATCTTGAACTCCTGCTCGGCCTCGGGCGAGAAGTAGATGTTGAAGAGCAGCTTCTTGGAGGTCAGGATGTCGCGGTTCTTCAACAGAGGCGAGTTAAGGGCATCGTCGATTGCCTTGGTAACGCGCTGCTCGCCCTCGCCGTATCCGGTAGAGATTATTGCGGCTCCACCGTCGCGCAAGGTAGTGTCGACATCGTTGAAGTCGAGATTGATTTTTCCGTCGCAGGTTATAAGCTCCGATATCGAGCGGGCCGCGGTGGTGAGAGTGTCGTCGGCCTTACCGAATGCGTTAACGAAGTTGAGGTCGGGGTATATGTCGGTCAGTCGCTGGTTGTTGATTACGAGCAACGCATCGACATACTTGCTCATCTCGTCGGCTCCGTTCAGAGCCTTGAGAATCTTGCGCTCGCCCTCAAAGAGGAACGGTATAGTGACAATGCCTATGGTAAGCAATCCGTGCTCCTTGGCCAGACGAGCCACTACAGGAGCGGCTCCGGTGCCTGTGCCGCCACCCATTCCGGCTGTGATGAACACCATCTTGGTGTGGTCGTCAAAGAGCTGATTTATCTTGTCGACAGCCGCTTCGGCAGCCTCGCGGGCGATTTCGGGCTTGTTTCCGGCACCAAGGCCGTTTCCTATCTCCACACGGGTGGGCACAGGCGAATTTTTCAACGCCTGTCGGTCGGTGTTGCATATAACGAACGACACATTCTTGATGCCTTGCTCATACATGTGGGACACGGCATTGTTTCCGCCGCCGCCTACGCCGATTACTTTAATGATGTCATCGGTAGGTTCTCTATCGGTAAATCCTATCTCGTTGGGTGCGGGTATATCTTCGGGTGCCATATATCTTGTTATCGTTATTAAGTTTTCAATTTAAGTTACTCATCATTTTCGTCGGCCTCATTGAAAAGCATCGTCGCGAGTCGGTCCTTCCACTGTGAGAGCTTGCTCGGGCCCTTTGGCTCGCGCTTCTCCTCCACCTTGGGTTTCTTCTCTTTCTTCTCCTTCTTTTCCTTGCCTTTTATGGGACGGGGGCCGGGTTCGTCATCATCGTCTTCGTCATAGCTGTCATCGTCGTCATAGACTACATTAACCTGAACGGGCACTTCGGTACACTCCTGAGGATTGCGGCGGGCTGCAGCGTTCAACAGTGCTATGACATCGATAAAATCAAGCGACTGCAGCTTGGGATCGGAGATGCGTATAGTTCCGGGGATGTTTCCAAGACGCACGTTCAATCCGCTCTGCGATGCAAGCTGGTCGGTAAATCCCTTCAGCTTGGCACCGGCTCCGACGATGATTATTCCGCCGGGCAAGTCGCTCGAAATCTTGTAGCCTGCATATTTGGGCTGCTCGATTATGTTGACGATTATCTCACCGGCACGTGCGCGCACGTAGTTGTTGACCTCGGCCGCATCGCCGTCGAAGTCGTGCTTGCGGTAGTTGGGTTCTACATTTACCACATCACCGAGCACCTTCTTGAGCTGTTCGGCATTCTCCTCGGTGTGATTGAGCGACATGATGTCACGCGTTATGTTGCGCGAGCCGAGCGGAAGGGTTTCAAAATAACGCAACGTTCCGTTCTTGTACATCGACACGGTTGTGGTTTCGGCACCGAAATCGACAAGCATGCAGCCGAGCTTCTTCTCATCGGAAGTTAGCACGAGGTCGGCAATGGCCGACTGACGCACAATCTCACCCTTTATATTGAGCTGCTGACGCTCGGTCACGGCACGCTGAATGTTGCTGTAGCCGATGACAGGCTTGCATGTCACGAGGTTTATCTCGGCCTTTATGTTTCGGCCCACGGTTCCCACGGGATTGGGACAGTCGAGATTGTCGACGGCAAATTCACGCGGAAGCACCTCGATAACCTTGCGGTCGGAAACCACCATCTGACGAGCTTCGTCCTTTATCTGCTGAATGATTTTATCGGTTATGTCAACCCCGTCGTCAAAGTTACGCACAATCTGGCGCGAAGTGGCCATAGTCGAGCGTCCGCCTATAGAAACATACACCGACTTGATTTTACGGGGAGAGATGCTCTGATAGTTTTCGAGCTTCTTGATGAGCTTGTTTATGCGGTTGCTCACCTCCTCGACATTCTGTATCCAGCCGTAACGCACTACATTTATTGCGTTTTCATCCTCTACGGCGAGTATGGTCAGCACTCCCGACTCATCGACTACGCCGACAGCAGCCCTGATGTGGGAACTGCCGATTTCCAAGGCAACTATGTATTTTTGTTCCATATTGTTTTGAACGAGGTATTTATTATGATCTTTTCAATTAATTACTCCTTTTCGCATTGGATGACACCACTCCTGCCGTATCGCCGGCAAGCATCGTGCCCAAATCGGGCTCCTCGTGCTCGGCTTCAAGATCGACCGCGCTCACGGTGTGATGAAGAGCCTTGGCGCGTCGCGTGGCAACAATCTGTCCTCCCCATTTAACAGAAATAGTGTCGTAATAGTTCCAGCCTTTCACCGGAAGAATGTCGGTATAGGCCATCCGTATACGATCAAACTTGCTGTCAAGGTGTTCCATGTCGCCTATATTTATGACATGGCCGTGAATTACGGGGACAAGTATTATATTGTTGGGGCCGTCGACTTTAATTTGCGTCACGAGCGCATTCCATGTCGAATCGGAGTTTATGTAACGCACAAGCGGCAGTAGCGACACGGCCCGGAATGTCGAGTCGAAATGTCCCGAAACGACAGGCAGGTCGGTGTGGTAACGCGCCGTGGCCGAGATGCGCTTTCCATCCTTGTTGATGTAGTAGGATTTATTGCGGTCAAACACTCGCAGCACCGGATGAAGCGGATCGATGTCGATGCGCACGGTGTTGTCGGTGTATATGCGACACTGGACGCTCTCGATCTTGTCGATGAGGCCGAGGCGTCGCTCAATGCTGTCGGTGTCGATGTCGGTGAGCTTCATCGATGGAGCATCGTTGCTGAAATCGCCGAGCTCGCGCGCTATCTCATGGGCGGTGACGAAGTTGGAATTCAAAGAGTCAAGCACTACAATAGCGACACCGCTGCACATCGCATCGCGTGCCTGTAATCGCGACCAAGCGACGGCACCGACGAGATAGCATAACAGCAATATCGAAATCAAGCACTTAAGAAACTTCTTCATCAACGGATATTAACGTTTTTAACAATTTCGGGTAAATAGTTGCAAATGTCCCCTGCACCAACAGTCAGCAGGATTTCAAAGTTACGATTTTTTATTGTTTCTGTCAAATGTTGCTTATCAATCATGACTTTATCCTTGCATTTTATGTCATTGAATATGATTTCAGAAGTAACTCCGGGAATCGGTTCCTCGCGGGCGGGATATATGTCAAGCAGTATAACCTCGTCGGCAAGCGACAATGACGCGGCAAATTCAGGAGCGAAGTCACGTGTGCGCGAATATAGATGGGGTTGGAACGCCACCGTGAGCCTGCGGCCCGGATAGAGCGCCTTCACCGACTTTATCGATGCCTTCAGCTCATCGGGATGATGGGCGTAGTCGTCGATTATGGCGCGACCCTCGGCCCCCGGCTCCTTAAGCCAGAACTCGAAGCGGCGCTTGGGACCCATGAAGGAGGCGATGGCATCGCGTGCGGCGTCGATCTCGATGTCGCCGGTAAGGTAGCAGGCGGCAAATGCGGCGATGGCATTCTCGATGTTGATTTCGACAGGAACGCCGAGCGTTATGTCACGCACGGTTTCCGAAGGCGTCACGATGTCAAACGTTATCTCACCGTTGCCACGGCGCACGTTCTCGGCATGAAAATCGCCCTTGTCACGCGAATAGGTGTAGATCTTCACTCCTTCGGGCTCTCTCGGCTTCAGCTTCAGGTCCTCGTGAACCACAAGCATGCCGCCCGGATTTATCAGCTCGGTGAAGTGGGCGAAGCTCTCCAGATAGGCCTCCTCGGTGCCGTATATGTCGAGATGGTCGGGATCGGTGGCGGTGATGACGGCGATGTAGGGGCGCAGATGGTGGAACGAACGGTCGTATTCATCGGCCTCTATCACCGAATAGGGCGAAGTGGCGCTGAGCAGCAGATTGCTGTTGTAGTTGCGCAAGATGCCGCCGAGAAATGCGTTACATCCCACCTTGCAGGTATTCAGGATGTGTGCGGCCATTGACGATGTAGTGGTCTTGCCGTGAGTTCCCGCGAAACAGAGGCCCTTGGTGTCACGCGTTATGTTGCCGAGCACCGCGGCACGCTTCACAACTTCGTAACCGTTTTCACGGAAGTAGCTCAATCCAGGATGCATGTCGGGCAACGCGGGAGTGTAGACTACAAGCACCTCCTCGGGGCAGCCTTTGAAGTCGGCGGGAATGGCCTCGACCGACTCGTCAAACGTTATCTCAACCCCTTCGTCCTGCAGTGCGCGTGTAAGGTCGGTGGGAGTGCGGTCATAACCCGCAACCCGGCAGCCCTTGGCAAGGAAGTAACGCTCAAGGGCGGCCATGCCTATTCCTCCGGCACCTGCAAAGTATATCTTTTTATGTGACATCGTTATTTCGGATTATTCAATATCTTGTAGATAGTATCGACAATTACCTCGTCGGAGTCACGTAACGCCATGCGGCGCACGTTTTCGGCAAGTAGGTTGCAACGCTTCTCGTCGCCGAGCAGTGCCACTACCTCGTCGCCGAGTTTCTCACGGGCATCGGCATCGAGAATCATCACTGCGGCATCGCATTGTACGAGAGCCTCGGCATTCTTGCGCTGATGGTCCTCGGCCACATTGGGCGACGGAATCAGCACAACGGGAAGACCGATAAGCTGCAGCTCGGAGATGGTACCCGCTCCGGCACGTGACACCACGATGTCGGCGGCACGGTAGGCCAGCGCCATGTCGGAAATGAACGGAACAGCCTTCACCACTCCGGGGTGACGCTTTGCGATAGCCTGGCACTCCTCATCGTAGAGTTTTCCTGTCTGCCACAGCACAAATGCGCCTTCATTCTCAATCTTGTCGAGCGCGGCGGCAATGCTTTCATTGATGGTGCGTGCGCCGAGGCTTCCACCCACCACAAGCACCAGCTTGCGGTCGAAAGGCACGCCAAGGCTCTTTCGAGCCTCCTCCTTTGTCGCCGTGACATTAAGCAGGTCGGCTCGCACGGGATTTCCTGTGAGAATTATCTTGTCGGCGGGAAAGAAACGCTCCATGCCCGAGTAGGCCACGCATATTGCATCGGTCTTCTTGGCAAGAAGCTTGTTGGTGACGCCCGCATAGGAGTTCTGCTCCTGCAACAGCGTGGGCACGCCGCACTTCTGAGCCTCCTTCAGCATGGGACCGCTGGCATATCCGCCTACCCCCACAGCAATGTCGGGCTTGAAATCCTTGAGCACGCGCTTGGCCTTCATCATGCTCTTCATGAGCTTGAAGAGCACCTTAACATTGCTCAACATGTTCTTGCGGTTGAATCCGCTGACGGGGAGTCCCACAATCTCATATCCGGCAGCCGGCACCCTCTCCATCTCCATGCGGCCTTCGGCTCCTACGAAAAGTATATTGGTGAGCTTATCCCTGCGCTTCAAGGCGTTGGCAATGGAGAGAGCCGGGAAGATGTGTCCTCCGGTGCCCCCTCCGCTTATAAGCACGTTATAATGTTTTTGTTCCATAACGGATAAAATATCTTGTTTTTTACAACTGAACCGGATTCTCGGCACGCAGCTCCTCGGGAAGTGAGTTCAGCTCCTCCTTTACCTCCTGACGGTTACCGTTCTGCACGGCGGTGCGGCTCACGCTCAACATCGCGCCTATGGCTATCGATGTCACGATGATCGATGTACCGCCCTTGGATATAAGCGGCAACGGCTGCCCCGAAACCGGGAATGTGCCTGTAGTGATGGCCATGTGGAACAGCGCCTGGAGCACTATCATCACAGCCATTCCCATGACAAGAAGCACGGGGAAGGCGCGGTGACACTTCTTGGCAATGATTCCGGCACGAGCCAACAGCCACAGATAGAGGATGAGCAATCCCACCCCGCCCACAAATCCGAGGTCCTCGATTATAATCGAGAATATATAGTCGGAAAAAGCAAGCGGCAAGCGGGCCGTTTCACGCGAATTGCCGGGGAAGACGCCGAATACGCCGCCGTTGGCCTGAGCCATGTAGGAGTACATCTCCTGACGGTTCTTGGCCGTAATCTCCTCCTCATATTTAGGCACATCCGAGAAGAATCGGTCAAGACGCGCCTGCCATGTGCCGCGTCGCTTATCGGTGGTAAGCGCCTGCTCGGTAGTGGCTATCTCATCGCCCTTTGCCTTGCTGTCGCCCTCCGACATGAACTTGGCGAACACCACGCCGCCGCCTATAACGGCATATACGAGGCCGACACACAGCATCTTCTTAAGCTCGGTGCCTCCGATGGCAATCATGGCCATACTGATTGACATGAGCAGGATAGTATTGGTCAATCCCTGCTTGAACAGCAATCCGCCGAACAGCAGCACCATGATGGCCGACAGGACAACGCCCTGTGTGCGCACACCGATGGCCTTGGGTCGCTGCGACTTCGACATTATCTGGGCGATAACAAGCACGGCCGACAACTTGATGAACTCCGACGGCTGAATCGTTATACCCATAAGACTGAAACTACGCCGCGCACCGTTGACAATCTCTCCGAAAAGAGTGACATAGAGCATCATGCCCATACTCAGGAACGCGATGACCCATGCACAGGCAAAAAATGCCTTGTAATGCAGCCTCTCAAGCAGCAACACGATGCACACACCCATTCCCAACAGGAAACAGTGACGCATTATGGGGCCGTAGACTCCGGCTGCGGCAACCTCACGGCTCGATGCGCTGTAGAGCTCGATTACCGAGATGATACACAATGTTATGAATATACCCCATATCGACTTGTCGCCGTGTCGTTTATAGGTTATCGCAGGCTTTGCCTCGGCTACATGAGCACCTGCTGCGGGGGCTGATTCAGTGGCTTCCATTTTTTAAGGTGTTAAGCGTGAGAGAGTAGGGTTTATAGTTTATTTGAGGCGTTTTACGGCATCCTTGAACTGACGGCCTCGGTCCTCGTAGCTGCTGAACAGGTCGAAGCTTGCACAGCAGGGCGACAGCAGCACCGTGTCGCCCGATGCGGCTATAGCGGCACAGGTGTCGACGGCATCCTGCAGTGAGTGGGTGTCGTATATGGCATCGACCTTGCCAGTGAAGAAATCGAGCAGCTTGGCATTGTCCTTGCCCATGCACACGATGGCCTTCACCTTCTCCTTTACGAGAGACTCTATCTCGGTATAATCATTGCCCTTGTCCTTGCCGCCAAGGATGAGCACTACGCCCTTGGGCATGCTTTCAAGAGCATACCAGCATGAGTTGACATTGGTAGCCTTTGAGTCGTTTATGTAACGCACACCGTTGACAGTGGCTACATATTCAAGGCGATGCTCAACGCCCTCAAAGTCCTCAAGAGCGCGGCGTATGTCCTCCTTGCGTATGTCGAGCAGACAGGCCGACAGACCTGCCGCCATGGAGTTGTAGAGATTGTGCAATCCGTGCAAGGCAAGATGATTGCGAGGCATTTTCAACGAAGTGTGGGAAGTGTTGAGCACCAGTTCGTCGTCAGCGTCGATATATGCGTCGACATCCTTTTCGAGATGTTCGCTGAAGGGATACATCCGGGCCTCGGTAGTCACCTGACGCAGCTGAGCCTGAATCACGGGGTCGTCCTGCCAGAAGATGAAGGCATCCTCGGGAGTGAGGTTTCGGATTATGCGGAACTTGGCGTTGACATAGTTCTGCATCTTATAGTCGTAGCGGTCGAGATGGTCGGGCGTTATGTTAAGCATCACGGCGATATTGGCCTTGAATTCATACATATTCTCAAGCTGGAAGCTGCTCAGCTCAATCACGTAGACATCATGATGCTCGCGGGCCACCTGAAGGGCGAGGCTGCTACCCACATTTCCCGCAAGGCCGACATTGATACCGGCGTTCTTGAGAATGTGGTAGGTGAGAAGCGTTGTGGTAGTCTTACCGTTACTTCCCGTTATGCACACCATCTTGGCATCGGTGTATCGTCCGGCAAACTCGATTTCCGAAATTACCGGTATGCCGCGCTCGGCAATCTTCACCATTATGGGAGCCGTGGGAGCAATTCCGGGGCTCTTGATCACCTCATCGGCCGCAAGTATGCGCGACTCATCATGACCGCCCTCTTCCCAGGCGATTCCCTCGTCGATCAGCTGTTGCTTATAGTGAGGCGCGATTTTGCCGTAGTCCGACAAAAACACATCCATTCCTTTATCCTTGGCAAGAATTGCGGCTCCGACACCGCTTTCACCACCACCGAGAACTACAATCTTTTTATTCATAGTCTTGTATTAAAGTTCTTCTATCGTATTTTCAATGTCACAAAAGTTATAACGGCAAGCATTATGCCCACAATCCAGAATCGGGTTACAATCTTGGACTCGGGAATGGGGATGAAAGGCCGCTGAATCAGCGCCGGAACCGTATTGCCGGCCTTCTGATAGTGATGATGCAGAGGCGTCATCTTGAACACCCTGCGACCTTCACCGTATTTGCGCTTGGTCAGCTTGAAGTAAGCCACCTGAATTATCACCGAGAGATCCTCGATGAAGAATATAGCGCAAAGGATGGGCAACAGCAGCTCCTTGCGAATGAGAATTGCAAAGACCGCTATTATACCTCCCAAAGTGAGGCTGCCCGTATCGCCCATAAATACCTGGGCGGGATAGGCGTTATACCATAGGAAGCCTATCAAGGCTCCGATGAATGCGGCCATGTAGACCACAAGCTCCTCCGACCCCGGAATATACATTATATTAAGGTAGGAGGAGTAGATGATGTTACCGCCGAGATAGGCCATAATGGCAAGGGCCACACCAATAATCGCCGATGTGCCTGTGGCAAGGCCGTCAAGGCCGTCGGTGAGGTTGGCGCCGTTGGATGTCGCAGTGACAACGAATATCGTCACGAGCACAAACAGAATCCAACCACCTGTAACGGCATACTTGCCCATCCACTGCGTGAGATAGGCATAGTCGAAGTTGTTGTTTTTAACAAAGGGGATGGTCGTCTGCGCCGACTTAACATTCTCAGGCTCGTAGGTTATCACCACTTCGTGATTTTCCACATTCTCCACCTCGATGTTTTCGCGCATTACCACTTCGGGGCTGAACACCATCGTGAGGCCCACGATGAGTCCGAGGCCCACCTGTCCCACTATCTTGAATTTGCCCTTAAGGCCGTCCTTGTCGCGACGCGCCACCTTTATATAGTCGTCAAGGAATCCAAGAGTTCCGAGCCACAGCGTAGCGACAATCATCAATATCATGTAGACATTGGAGAGATTACCGATGAGCAGGCAGGGAATCAGAATCGACATTATTATGATGACGCCTCCCATAGTGGGGGTTCCCGTCTTCTTCATCTGCCCTTCAAGGCCGAGGTCACGAATTATCTCGCCTACCTGCATCAGCTGCAGACGGTCGATTATGCGACGGCCGAAAACGATGGCAATAAACAACGACAATACAAGAGCGGCACCGGAGCGGAAGGTGATGTAGTCCATCAACCTTGCACCGGGAATGTCAAACTTTTCAAGATAGTCAAACAGATAGTAGAGCATCTCCTTAAATTAAGTGAGGTTATGATTCACAGGCAAACACCTCCTTGACAACTTCACGGTCGTCAAAGTGATGCTTCACCCCTTTTATTTCCTGATAGTCCTCATGGCCCTTTCCGGCAATAAGTATCACATCGCCCGGCTGAGCGAAAGCGGCTGCAGCGCGTATGGCCTCGCGACGGTCGACGATGCTGAGCGACTTCTTGCGACCCTCGATGTCGAGTCCCTCCTCCATGTCACGGAGTATGTCGCCAGGCTCCTCAAAGCGGGGATTGTCGGAAGTGAGGATGAGCCGGTCGCTGCGCAATGCGGCCTCACGCGCCATTATGGGTCGCTTGCCCTTGTCACGGTTACCGCCGGCACCAACCACGGTGATGATGGAGCCACGGTTGCCTATCACCTCGCGTATAGCCTGAAGCACGTTGACAACGGCATCGGGAGTGTGGGCATAGTCGACAATCGCTGTATAGCCCTTGGGCGAGTGGAAAGCCTGGAAGCGTCCCGCCACGGGCACAAGGCGGCTCATGCCTACGAGCACCTCCTCAAGCGGCCAACCGAGAAGAATCGACACGCCGTAGACTGCCGTAAGGTTGTAGGCGTTGAACTTGCCAGTAAACAGCACCTCCACATCACGGCCGTTGAACGACATAGTGGTTCCGTCGAGTCGGCTCTCGATTATGCGTCCGGTGAAATCGGCGCGCGAGCGCAACGAGTAGGTGTACTTACGGGCCTTGGTGTTCTGCACCATTACCTCGCCCACCTTATCGTCGATGTTGGTGAGAGCGAAAGCCGTCGACGGCAGTCCGTCAAAGAACGACTTCTTGGCTGCAAGATAGGCCTCGACGGTCTTGTGATAGTCAAGGTGGTCGCGGGTGAGGTTGGAGAACACGCCGCCGGCGAAGTGCAGTCCGGCGATGCGATGCTGATGAGCGGCATGTGAGCTCACTTCCATCGACGCGTAATCGCATCCGGCTTCCACCATGCGGTGCAGCAGCGCGTTTATTGTAAGCGGGTCGGGAGTTGTCTGATTGGTAGGTATGGCCTCGTCCTCGACATAGTTGCACACCGTCGAGAGCAGTCCGGCCTTATATCCCATGAGTCGTGCCATCTCATAGATAAGAGTGGCGGTGGTGGTTTTTCCGTTTGTACCCGTCACGCCTACGAGATTCAATTTGCGCGAAGGGTTGTCCCACCATTCCGAGGCAAGATATCCGAGAGCCACGGCGCTGTCGCTCACCTTGATATAGGTGATCGACGACTCGATGAACTCGGGAAACTCCTCACACACAATGGCGGCTACACCGCTGTACTGAAGCAAAGGAATGAACGAGTGGCCGTCGACGGTAGTACCGCGCACAGCCACAAACAGCGAGCCTGTGGTAACTTTACGTGAGTCACTTACTACATCGGTGATGATTTTGTCATCGCTGCCGATTATTTCTTCAACCATCAATGGTGAAAGGAGTTGTGAGAGGGATTTCATATTGCCTATGCGGTTTAATTAGGTTTCGTTGGATTATTGATTTAATGTGAGCCTTACACGTGAGCCGGGGCGTAACGTGCTGCCCGGTGAGAGCGATTGTGCCACGACATAGCCGGTGCCGTTGAAGTCGACTTCCAGCCCTGCGCTCTCAAGCACATTGATGGCATCGCGAAGGTTGTAGCCGAGTACGCTCGGCACGCCCGACTTGTGGTTGCCCGGCTCGAAGTATTTCACGCTTCCCATGCCGAGATTGTCGCGCACGTTCTTTATGCGGCGCTGACCGCCCGATGCAAAGAAAGTGGGCTTGGTGGGAGCGTGCTCGCCTTCGCGGTAATCGGAACTGTTGTTCAACATTCCGCGCGAAAACATCTTGAGCGCGATATTCTTCAACACTGTGCCGCTCGTACTTGCCGCTCCAAACATGTTCTGCTTGGGATAGCATGTGAGCACGATGCATGAGTAGAGAGGCTTTTCGGCGGGGAAGAAGCCGCAGAATGCAAGACGCTTCTTGCCGGTATTGTAGGCTCCGTTCTCGATGATGTAGCATGTACCGGTCTTTCCGGCAATGCGCACCTTGTCGTTGCGCAACAGTTTTCCGGTGCCGTGGTCGCCCCACACTACATTGGTGAGCATCATGCGCATAATCTCGGCAGTGCGCGGACTGCAGGCCATTGTGTCACGCACATAGCTTACAGGCAGCACCGAGTCGATGCCTTCGCCAAGCAGCCGCTCCACAAGGCGCGGACGCACATACTTGCCGTCGTTGGCTATGGCGTTATATATGGAGAGCGTATAGAGCGGTGGAATTTCGGTAGAGTAACCGTAGCACATGCGTGACAAGGCTATTCGTCCGCCACGGTTGCTGGCAACGCTGTCGATGCGCGGAGGGCGTTCACCGGCGATTCCGGTGTTCATCGGGTCGAGGAATCCGAGCTTCTTAAGTCGGGTATAGAATGCGCCGGGATTGTCGCCGTAGCGTGACGTGATGATTTTAGCCATACCGATGTTGGAGGAGCGCTCGATCACCTCGCGCACGGGCATCGACGCAACACCGTGGGAGTCGGTAATGGGGCGGCCTCCGGCATAAGCAAATCCGTGACCGGTGGTTATCACCTCCTCGACATCCTTAACGATTCCGTCCTCGACAGCTATCATCATCGAGAGGGTCTTCACCACCGAACCCGGCTCATAACCGAGCACGGCACGGTTCATGCCCTCGATGTATTCATCGGACGACGGGCTCTTCTCAAGATTGGAGATGGCCTTTATGTTGCCGGTGCTCACTTCCATAAGCACGGCTACGCCCCAGTCGGCATTGCAGGTGGTGAGAACATTGTTGAGCTCGTTCTCCACGATGTCCTGCATGTTAATATCGATGGTGGTCTTTATGTTGTAGCCGGGAACCGGCTCTACATCGGTCCAGTTGACAATGTCCTTGGTAAGCGGCACCTTCTTGGCGAGGCCGGGCTTTCCGTAAAGCAGGGAGTCAAGGGCGCGTTCGAGTCCCGATATTCCATGGGTTTCGCCGGTTATAGAATCGATGCCCACACCGCCCACACTACGACGCGCCATCGCTCCGTAAGGGTTGACACGACGCATCACCTTCTCCTTGGTCAGACCGGTCTTGTTGGAATTGCGGATGTTGAAGAAGGGGAATGTGCGCAGCAGCTGATAATCGGCGTAGGATATGTTGCCGAGAATCTTGAAGGCGCGGGGGCGCTTTTCACGCGGCTTGTCGAGGGGTGATAGAAGACGCTTCTTCCACCCTGCCCTGTCGCGTATGGGGAAGTGCAGCGCGAGGCTGTCGGCAAGGCTGTCGACGGCAAGCAGGTAACGGCCCTCCATGAAACGCTCGCTGCGGAAGTCGATGCGCACATTGTAGTAGCAGAGGTTGGTGGCAAGTATCGAGCCGTTGCTGGCAAGGATGTTGCCGCGTTCGGGGCGTATAGTGTCGACGCGCGACAGCTCCTTCATCGCCTTCTCGTTCCATCGGGAGGCCGATATGACGGTAGTGTCAAATGCCTTATAGACGATAAACGAGGCGAAGACAAGGATGCAGCCTATCACCAGAGCGTAACGCAGCAGTATATGTGATCGATTCTCTTTTTTCATTTCAAGGATGAGAGGTTAGTGTTTGCTTAATTTGTAAGGGGGCTTATCCTGAATGCGCAGGTTAAGGTGCATGGTGTCGACCATCTCCTGCATCGACGACTCGCGTATACGGCTCATGTAAGTGCTGCGGACGCGGATGCGCTCGGTTTCCACCACTTCAAGCTCCTGCTCGAGCCGGCGTATCTCCTCCATTCGGGTCAGGCACTGATAGCGGTTGGTGATGTAGATAAGCACCATCAGAATGGCCAACAGAACCGACTTCCAGTGACGAGCGAAAAAGTCACTGGAAAGCAACCGTCCGTTGATGAGCTTCACCAACAGATTGTCGTCTTTAATTTTCTTGCTTTTGCCTGCGGCCTGTGCCATGTGTGATGATTATGATTTATTTTTTGATTTGACGCATAACGTGAATTGATATCTCATGCCGGCTAATCGTCGGCCGGAAGCTTCTCGGCCACTCTCAGCTTGGCGCTTCGCGCTCGCGGATTCCGCTCGACCTCGGCCTCCGAGGGCACAATGGGTTTCGATGTCAGGAGCTTGAACGGCGACAGGTTGCGGCCGAAAAAGTCCTGGGCCGACTCTCCGTTAAGATTGCCGGTGCGCATGAAGTTCTTTACAAGTCGGTCCTCAAGCGAGTGATAGGTGATGACGACAAGTCGTCCGCCGGGCTTGAGCATCGTGAGGGCCTGCTGCAGGAAGTCGCTCAACGCCTCGATTTCGCCGTTGACGACTATGCGCAGAGCCTGAAACACTTGAGCCAGCTCCTTCTTCTCCTTGCGCGGATTTATGAACGGCTTCACTACGGCAAGGAGCTGCTCCACAGTGGTTATGGGCGACTCCTGACGCGCCTTGACTATTGCAGCGGCAATGCGGCGTGCCGTCTTCAGCTCGCCATAGAGATAAAAGGCATCGGCAAGCTCCTGCTCGGTATAATTGGCTACGTACCAGGCGGCTGTGCGGGTGGCGTTACGGTTCATGCGCATGTCGAGCGGGCCGTCCCAACGGAATGAAAAGCCACGCTCGGGGTCATCGAAATGATGAAACGACACACCGAGGTCGCCAAGAATACCGTCGACACTCTCGACACCGTAATAGCGGAGGAAATTACGCAAAAAACGGAAGTTGCTGTATACAAATGTAAATCGACTGTCGTCGATTGCGTTGTTCATAGCATCGGCGTCCTGATCAAATCCATAAAGGCGACCATCCCCGTTAAGTCGCTGAATTATCGCACGAGAATGTCCGCCACCACCGAATGTGACATCCACATAGATGCCATTGGGCTTAATATCAAGCCCTTGCAGTGTTTCATCAAGCAATGCCGGTATGTGGTAAACTTCCTGTTCCATAGTGCGCGCCAATTAGGTTGTAAAGTTAGCGATTTTATCCAAAATTTACATCCACAAATTTAAACTTTTTTCAAGCAATTTTTAGCAAAGTTATCAACATTGGCCTAACCGTCAGCATTACAGCCTATTCCGGCAATACATAGCGGCAAAACGCAGAATTTACAATTGTAAATTAACTTTTAGGTTTTAACAGTTCGGCAAGCTTGGCCACGCCCTCGCTCGCCTTCATTTTAAGCACCGTAACACCCTGCGGCACAGCGGCCGGATTGGGATCGATGTAGTAAACAGGCACGCCTTTCCTTACAAAATGGAGCAGACTTGCTGCCGGATAAACGTTAAGCGAGGTACCGATCACCACAAATACATCGGCCTCCTGTGCAAGCTCGATGGCCGGCTCGATATTGGGCACGGCCTCCTGAAAGAATACAATGTGGGGGCGCACACGGTGTCCGTCGATAACGGTGTCGGGAGTCGTTGCAAGTGCGTCAGGCTTAAGCTCATACACCTTTGTTTCATCGTCGATGGCACGCACTTTCATCAATTCGCCATGCAGATGCAGCACGTTTTTGCTTCCGGCACGCTCATGCAGGTTGTCGACATTCTGAGTGATTATGTAGGTGTCATACCACTGTTCAAGGTCGACCAGACCGAGATGTCCGGCATTAGGCTTGGCATTTACAAGTTCACGGCGACGCTGATTGTAGAATTCATGCACAAGCTTGGGGTTGCGGGCAAAGCCGTCGGCACTCGCCACCTCCATTACGGGATACTTGTCCCAAAGTCCGCCACTGTCGCGAAAAGTAGCAATTCCACTCTCGGCGCTCATGCCTGCACCTGTCGATATAACCAGTTTCTTTTTCATTGCGCAAAAACATTTAATAACAATAACAAGTGAATAGCGATTTTTATCGTCACGCACCTAAAATTAACAGCCCCGTACCGACTTGTAATCGGACAAGGGCTGTCAAGCAGGTTGTTGCATCGGCAATAACGATGATGTCCGACACTATTTCTTTACGGGAATCTTGGCGATGCGACGCTCGTGACGACCACCGTCGAAGGGTGTTGCAAGGAATGCGTCAACAATTGCGAGTGCGAGAGCGGGCTCGATGAAACGTGCGGGAAGCACAAGCACGTTGGCGTTATTGTGGGCGCGTGCAAGCTTGGCAAGCTCCACATTCCAGCAGAGAGCCGAGCGTATTCCCTGATGCTTGTTGAGCGTCATGTTGATGCCATTGCCGCTTCCGCATATACCGATTCCGGGGTAATCGCGTCCGCTTTCAACAGCCTCGGCACAAGGATGGGCATAGTCGGCATAGTCGCAGCTTGCATCGCTGTCGGTTCCGAAATCCTCATACTCGATGCCCTGCGACATCAGGTATCCCTCAACAATGCTTTTAAGTTCATATCCGGCGTGATCGCTGCAAATGGCAATTTTCTTGCCAGGTTCAAGTATTGACATAGTTTCTATAAATTTAGGTTTTTATCTAAGACGAATTCAAAGATACATAATTACCGTGAAATTCCTATCGTCACATTGCAAAAAAATTGCGTCACAACGCCTTCGGTGAGAATCAGAATTTCTGTATGTCGACAAGACGCTTGTAGAAGCCGTTCTTTTCGATAAGCTCGTCATGGGTACCGGCCTCAACAATGCTGCCTTCATGCATGACGCATATTATGTCGGCGTTCTTTATGGTCGACAGCCTGTGAGCAATCACCACGGTCGTGCGGTCGCGCATCAGTCGGTCAAGAGCCTCCTGCACAAGTTTTTCGCTCTCGCTGTCGAGTGCCGAGGTGGCCTCGTCGAGAATGAGGATGGGCGGATTCTTGAGAATGGCCCTGGCGATTGACACACGCTGACGCTGGCCTCCCGAAAGGCGGCATCCTCGGTCGCCGATGTTGGTGTCGTAACCGTTTTCCGACTCCATGATGAATTCATGCGCATTGGCAATCTTGGCCGCTTCAATAACCCGCTCGGGAGTCACATCCTTCACACCGAAGGTGATGTTGTTGTAGAAGGTGTCATTAAACAGGATGGCCTCCTGATTGACATTGCCCATCAATCCGCGTAAGTCGTGTACACGCAGGTCGCGAATGTCGATGCCGTCGACCTTGACGCTGCCCGAATCCACATCATAGAAACGCGGCAGCAGGTCGGCCAAGGTGGATTTGCCCGAACCGCTCTGCCCAACAAGAGCCACCGTCGCACCGGCCGGAACATGCAGCGTCACATCCTTTATGACAGGGTTGGTACCATAGCTGAACGTAACGCCCTCATAGTCGATAGACCCCTTGAAGTCGACAAGCTCCTTGGGCTTCTCTGGATCCTGGATGGGATTGCGCGCATCGAGAATGCGGTCGACACGCTCCATCGAGGCAAGACCCTTCTGAATCGAGTAAGCGGCCTTCGACAGGTCCTTGGCGGGATTTATGATGCTGTAGAATATTATCATGTAGTAGATGAACTTGGGGGCGGTGATTGACGCGTTGCCGCTGAGAATCAACGTGCCGCCAAACCACAGGACGATGGCAATCGTGAGCGTGCCGAGGAACTCGCTCATGGGATGTGCAAGCGACTGACGGCGCGCGATGCGGTTGCTGATGCGGTAAAACACCTGATTTTCACGATGGAAGCGCGACTGCACCTTCTCTTCGGCGTTAAATGCCTTGATTATGCGCAGGCCGCCGAGAGTTTCCTCGATATTGGACATGAGCACGCCCCACTGGGTCTGTCCCTCAAACGACTGTCGCTTCAGCCTCTTGCCCACTCGGCCCATGACCAGTCCTACGATAGGGAGCAGGATGAGCACGAATATGGTCAGCTGCCACGATATGGCCACCATCATGACAAGACACACAATGATCATCACGGGGTTCTTGAACATCATGTCGAGCGACGCCATCACGGAGTTCTCGATCTCGGCGACATCGCCTGTCATTCGCGCCATCACATCGCCCTTGCGGGAGTCGGTGAAGAACGACATGGGGAGCCTCACAATCTTGTCGTACATGTAGTTGCGTATGTCACGCACGATTCCCGAGCGCAACGGCACGATGAAGTAGGAGCTGAGATAGGCCGTACCCGTCTTCAGGGCGGTCATCACCACAAGAATTGCGGCAAGTCCGGCAAGAGCCACCGACTGTCCCCAACGCGCAATCATCACCTGCACATAGTAGTAGAAGTTATTGATCAGGATATCGTTGATGTGCTCGAAATCGTTGAAAGGCATGTACTCATAGTGTCCCTCATTGATGCCGAAGAGCATCTCAAGGATAGGAATGACTATGGCAAACGAGAACAGCGTCAGGAAAGCCGTGAGTATATTGAACAGTATGTTGAGCGCAAGGTATTTCTTATAGGGAGGTACGAAGCGCCTTATAATAGCAAAAAACTCTTTCATAGTACAAAGTTAATGATTTTCTTCACAACGCCGACAAACACCCTTGTTACAAAATCATTTATGGACAATAAAAACACATTTTAGGATAAAAGCGGTGTTTAATTATGGGATTTTTGTAATTTTGTCACAGCCCAGTGCGACTCACAGATGAAGAACAGAACTCTGAAAATATGCCGCGTTGTAGTGTCGGTTATCATCATGGCGATGGTAACGCTGCTGTGGGTTGAGTACAGCGCACTGCTTCTCAACGCATTAGGATGGATCGAACGGATACAGATAATCCCTGTGTCGATAGGATTCTCATTCGGCATTCTCGTATTCTGGTGGCTGTTCACATCGCTGTTCGGACGCATATACTGCTCATCGATATGTCCGCTCGGCACCTTGCAGGACATCGTTGCAAGAGTAGGACGAAGCAGCCGGCAGGGGTCGCGACGCGACTACCACTACTCCCCGCCGCTCACCACGCTGCGCTACACAAGCCTCGCCATAGTCATAGCCTGCCTCATAGGCGGACTGACGCTGCTCCCCACCGTAGTCGACCCCTACAGCATATACACCCGCAGCGTGGTCGACCTGCTGAAGCCGGTGTGGGGATGCATCAACAACCTGCTCGCCAAGGCTGGCACCGCCACCAGACTGTGGGATGTAACCTATGTCCACGTGTTCACCGCATCGGCTTTCGGCGTTATATTGTCGATAGTGTCGATAACGGCCATCACGATTCCCGCATGGTTCTACGGACGCACATTCTGCAACACCATCTGCCCCGTGGGTACAACGCTCGGACTGATAAGCAAGCAGTCGCTGTGGCACATCGACATCGACACCGACCTGTGTACCAACTGCCGTCGATGCGAACACGCGTGCAAGGCGTCATGTATAAACATGGACGACCACACAGTCGACGGCTCGAGATGCGTAAACTGCTTCAACTGCCTCACGGCATGCCGTGACAACGCCATATTCTACCGCCCGACGCGCAAGCAGCTTTCAATACCGATGCTGCAACGCACCGATGCCAAAGCCGCACCGCCAGCGGCACAGGGACAGGCGGCACCGATGGCCGAATGCTCAACCGATAATACAACTAATACAACCGACCAACCAACCGACCGATGAAACAATATCTCGACCTGCTCCGTCACGTGAAGGAGAACGGAGTATCAAAAAGCGACCGCACCGGAACAGGCACACGCAGTGTGTTTGGCTATCAGATGCGCTTCAACCTCGAAGAGGGATTCCCCTTACTTACAACCAAGAAACTTCACCTGAAATCCATAATATACGAGCTGTTGTGGTTTCTGAAAGGCGATACTAACGTAAAGTACCTGCAGGACAACGGAGTGAGAATATGGAACGAATGGGCCGACCCTGACGGATCGCTCGGACACATATACGGCTTCCAGTGGCGCTCATGGCCCGACTACAAGGGCGGATCGATCGACCAGATAACCGAAGCGGTGGAAACAATCAAGAACAATCCCGACTCCCGACGCATAATAGTGAGCGCATGGAATGTTGCCGACCTTGAAAACATGAACCTGCCGCCATGTCACGCATTCTTCCAGTTCTATGTGGCCGACGGACGACTGAGCCTGCAGCTCTACCAGCGTTCGGCCGACATTTTCCTCGGCGTGCCGTTCAACATCGCCTCCTACGCGCTGCTGCTAATGATGATGGCGCAGGTGACGGGGCTCAAGGCAGGCGACTTCGTGCACACTCTTGGTGACGCACACATCTACAACGACCACCTCGAGCAGGTCGACCTGCAGCTGACGCGCGAACCGCGAAAATTGCCGCGCATGGTCATAAATCCCGATGTGAAGAGCATATTTGACTTCACCTACGATGACTTCAAGCTCGAAGACTATGACCCGCATCCCCACATAAAGGCAAAAGTATCGGTATGACGACACGCATTTCAATAATAGCCGCCGTGACACGCGACGGCGGCCTCGGCCACAAGGGCAACCTGCTCTACCGCATAAGCGACGACATGAAGCATTTCAAAGCCGTCACGATGGGCAAGCCCATCATCATGGGACGCAAGACATTCGAGTCATTTCCCAAAGGAGCGTTACCCGGCCGACGCAACATCGTGGTGACACGCAATGCGTCATATAACGCTCCCGGAATCGAAATAGCCACGTCGCTCGACGAGGCTATCAACATGACGGCGGCAAGCGACGAGGCAATGATAATAGGCGGCGGTGAAATCTACCGTCAGGCCATGCCACATGCGTCACGCATCTACCTGACGCAAATCGATGCCGATTCTCCCGACGCCGACACGCGCTTCCCCGAAATCGACGCAACCCGATGGGATGTCACACAACAAAGCGAAGCGGCAACCGATCCCCGCTCGGGAGTCAATTACCGCTTCGTAACTCTTGATCGCAAATAGCCCGATCAGCCAAGAAGCATGCCGGCACCTACCGAAGCCGACACATCCTCGCCGAGTGTTTCCGACACGATGGCGAGAGCAAAGAAGAGAGCCGACGACGGACCGTTGGAGGTAATGAGATTACCGCTTATGACTACACGGTCGTCGATATAGTTGGCACCGCCCTTTATAAGATCATCCTTGAACGAGGGATAGCAGGTGGCGTTCTGTCCGCGTACAATTCCAAGCGGAGCGAGCACCACGGCAGGTGACGCGCATATAGATGCGATGCGTCCGTCCTTACGATACTGGTTGGTCAACATGTCGCTAAGCTTGCCCGATGCGGCAAGATTTGTGGCTCCCGGCATTCCGCCCGGTGTTATCAGCCACTCGGCATCGTCGGCATCTATTTCATCAATCGTCTTGTCGGCCAACACCGTCACTCCGTGGGCGCCCTTGACCTCACGATTCTTTGTTATCGATACTGTATATACCTCCATACCGGCACGGCGCATAACATCGACCGGAGTCATTGCCTCGACTTCCTCAAAGCCTTCGGCAAGAAAAAGATAGGATGTTTTCATAATCTTAATCGTTATATATTCTTGAATTTTGATTCAGGCGGCTCAATCATTGCCGTCATTTGTAAAGATAGGCATTTGACCTCACAAATCATAATGATGACAGCGTTTTTATCTCATAATGATATTATTTAACAATTTGTCAGCTAACGGATAAAAAAGTACGGGGCATGTCATGACATGCCCCGTAAATCATATAGTAAAGTCAATAAGACTATTTCTTTACCACTGTGCAAGAGTAAGGATACTTGCTGAGGTCAAGGGTTACAGTGTAGTCACCTTCCTCGCCCTCGAAGTTGAGGTCACCGCCTCCGAATGTAAGATTGTTTACATCGCCTCCAAGATTAGGCTTCGCCCATGAATGGTCGGTCATGAACTTGAAGCTGCCGGGCACCAAATGAACATCAAGTGTCCATATCTCATAGTCTTCGTTAGGCGTCATCTCTACTGCATCGGCTTCCGACCATCCGTTGGGAGTAGCGCTGCCGATAAGGGCAAGACTGCTGATATACTCCTGAGTGAATGTCATGTCGGGCATATTAACGGTGAGATAGTACAGACCAACCTTTGTGAGCACGCCCTCAAGGATGTTGCCGCCCGAAGTTGACAGAGTGCCTTCGGTTTTGCCGGCTCCTATCCACTGACCGTCGCCGGTCATGAACTTGAATCCGTAGATGGGGTCGATACCGGCAAGACCCTGGAAGTTCTCATAGTCGGTTGAGTAGAGAATACCGTGCTCGTTCCATCCAAACTGGTTGGGCACATACATCACAGCCGGAGTCTTGGAGATTGTGTAGGTGAGGTCCTCCATGTTGATCGTAATGTCGTAGTGACCTGCCACCTTGATTACACCTGCCTGAGCGTCAACGCCCACAAGCTTGCCTTCCATAGCCTCATCACCGTTGGTGGCAGGGCCATATTGAGTGTTGTCACCGGGAACCCAGTCGCCTGCCTCGAATGTCGATGCCGGAATTATCTTCCACCACCAGCCTGCAGCAGCCTGCTCGGCGGTAACCTCAATGTTTATAAGCTTGAACACGGGATCGTCGTAGGGGCTCTTGTCGGAGTGAGTGAATGCGATAGCCTGAGGTATCTTCCAGTCACATGCAGTACCTACGAGATAGTAATTATCCTCGATTACGAAGTCGGCGGGAAGCGGAGTCACCACGAGCGACTGCTTGGCACCGATGGCACCGAGCAGCACCGAAGAGGTGCCGTTAACAGCATAAGCCGTATAGTCGACATAGATTGTGCGAGCCTTGGGCGACTTGCCAAACATCTTGCGGAATACTTCGTTGAGCTTCACTGAAGCTACCGAAGCAGTCTTATTGTCGTCAGCAACATTGAGCACCATAGCCTCGGGGTTGCTCATGTCGGCCGATTCCGACACGCGCATAACCACGCTGAGGTCGTCGGTTGCGGGGAAGTCCTCGAGCTTTGTAATGTTGACCATCGAGAATGTTTCGGCACTCGAAAGGTCGATGGCTCCTCCATCGGGCAACACATCGGTAGCCTCGATTCCGTCGGCCGGCATTACCGGTTCCTGCGGAGTCACCTGCGGAATACCGCGATATACATCGTCGCTACAAGCGGCAAGGCCGAGGGCGAAAGCCGCAAAAAGCGCAATATTAAGTTTTAATTTCATTGTATCGTCAGATTTATTTGTTCATACCTTATTTGTCATCACTCAACGGGGTCGACAATTTCAAAGTCAACGCTACCGGCCTTGAGGTTAACGGTAAACTTAACCCAGTTGGCAGTCCATCCGGGAACGTTATAAGAACCCTTGTAACCGGGGCCGCCAATCTTGCCTGAGTACTTGCCGCCGTCAAACTCGATGTCTACAGCATTGTCATCCTTCTGTGAACCGTAGGAATCGGCATCCCATCCGGTCAACTCCTTGTAGAATCGCATCGTAAACTGTCCGTCGGGGATAAAGAATGTTCCGACATAAATCTGAGTACCGATACCGTTGTCGGGCTCATAGAGCATCCAGTCTTCGTAAATTGCAGCATTGGATTCGCTCGGCTCGTTCCAACCGTTGGGCGCACCTACGAGATAGATCCATCCCGGCTGACGAACCGAAGGATAGCTTATCACATTGGGAAGAGTCACTACGTTGGACTCGATTGAGTAGAGGTTGGCCAAATCGCCGGTCAACGAGGGGAAGAACGAACGTACACGCACATACACGGGGCCTGAATAGGCTTCGCGTCCGGCATACTGGCTGATGTCGGTGTAACCGAGACATGCGCTGATACCGTCGGCTATGTCACGTGCGGGAACATCAAGAGTGGTGTGAGTGGTGGTGTAAGCCACTTCCGAATAAGGGAGAGCGTCTTCGGCACTGTAGAGATACTTGGAGTCGCTGATCACCTTGCTGAACTCGGGGTCGAGCGACACCTGAACAGCATAGGTGGGAGGAGTTGCGACATCGTAGTCGGGCTGAGAGCAGGTAAACTGAACGCTACCTGCTGTTTCAAGAACATAAGTCTGATTGGCCAACGGAGGAGTATTGAGGAAGTCCTTGTTGACGGGTTGTTTCGCCTTCGGGTCGGTATTATCCTCACAGCTCACGAAGGATACTGCAGCCAATAATACAGCGCAAAGCAAAAATATTTTTTTCATAACTGTAAGCTATTCTGTTAAAGGTTAACTAAATCAATATCCTTCATTCTGTCCAAGAGTATTTACATACTGCGTAGGAATTGCATAGAGGTTGCGGGTAGCGGCAATCGACTGTCCCGATTCTATACCGCCCTTCCAGCTCCAAAGGTAGGAACCGCCGGTGAACTTTCCGAAGCGAATAAGGTCGCTGCGGCGATGTCCTTCCCAGTAAAGCTCACGCATACGCTCGTCGAGAAGATTCTGCTCGTTGAGCGGCAGTGACTCCATTCCGGCACGGTCACGCACCTTGTCGAAGTAGGCCTGACCGTCGCATGACACACCGTGAAGCTGGCACTCGGCGAGCATCAGGAATGTATCGGCAAGACGGAACAAGGGGAAGTCGGCGTTATTGAACGTATTCATCTTTATAGCACCCGAAGTGTTGTAGTAGTCGTTCTCGTTGGTATAGGTGAACTTCATGCTCATGTAGCCGCTGCCACCGGGCATTTCCCAGTCACCGATATTGGAGAGGTCGTTGGAAAGGCCCTCGGTCCAGAACAGGTAACGCTCCTCGTCACGTGCGCTGATGACATTGGGCACTTCGGGGCGAACACGCGGGCCACCCCATCCTGTACCTTCTATGCCAAGACGCTGCTGGAGGTTCTTGTCGATGTTTGCGTTATAGGCACCGAGTCCGAGGTAGGTAGTACCACCGTAGGTCTGTGTGTTGGAGTTGTCCTGAGGAATACCCCAAAGAATTTCCATCGGGCCGCCGGCCGACTGTGAAGCTACATACTTGTCGTTGCTACCGCAGAAGAGGTAACGGTAGGTGGGAGCAAGGTCGGGAATGGTCTTTACGATTTCCTGACAGGCAGTGGCACACTGCTGCCACATTGCAGTTCCGGTGTAGACCTCGGCATTGAGGTAGAGCTTGGCGAGAAGCATCAGGGCTCCTTCGCGTGACACACGACCGTAGATGGTCTGCGACGCGGGCTTAAGACCCTTGATGGCATCCTCAAGATCGGCAACTACGAGAGGGAACATCTCGGCACGAGTCATGGTTTCGGGAGTGGTACCTATCGAATGCTCCTCGGTAACCCAAGGTCCTTTTCCGAAGAGGTCCATCATGTGATAGTAAGAGAGAGAGCGGAGAGTGCGGGCCTCACACTTCATGAGGGCGATTTCGTCGGCTGAAATGGGGTTGGCTACAACAGCGGCCTCATCGATGATGCGGAGGAACTCGTTGCAAAGGTTGATCTGGAATGTGAAACGTGACATTGCCTCATAGAGCCAGTGGTTGTCGGGCGACCAAGTGGCGTAGTCGAGCTCGTCAAGACCCGCATCGTTCCAGTTCTTTCCTACGAAAGCCTCATCGGTGCAAAGTTCCTGAAGATTCCACAACTGACGGGTGTAGACACCGGCACCGCCGTCGTCGACAGTGATGTCGGAGCCTCCGTTAACGCCTGAAAGCACAAGGCCGCCATAAACCTGGGCCAGTACCTGATAGTATTGTTCACCGCTGGTAAGTGTAGTGAGCTGACTCGGGTTCTTGGGGTCGACGTTGAGGTCGTCGACACACGAAGAAAGTCCCATGCCTAAAGCCACACAAGCGATAGCTGTATATTTAAGTTTGTTGATAATCATTTTTAATAATCGTTTTAATGGATTAGAATTGAGCTACTATACCGAATGATACGGTGACAGGACGAGGATATACGGCATTGTCGATACCGCCGAATACCTCGGGATCAAGGCCGTTGTACTTGGTGATCACGAAGGGATTCTGAACCGCTCCGTAGAGGCGCAGACGAAGTGCGTCGTTGAGCAGGTTGGGCCAAGTGTAACCAATAGTGATGTTGTCGCAACGGAGGAAGCTTGCATTGCGCACGAAGTAGTCGCTCTGCACGCCGCGCACCCCAAGGTCGTTGAAGAGGAAGCGATTGCTCATGAGGTTGCTCAACGGTGCCGATGAGGTCGATGAGATAGAGGTGTTGGCTGCTTCAAAGTCGTTGTACACCCAGTTGCCGATATTGGCACGAAGTACCATACCGAAGTCCCAGTTCTTATAGTTGAACGTGTTGTTCCAGGTGAACACCACCTTCGGGTCGCGGCTGTGATAGATGTACTTGTCGGCTTCGGTTATCTGGCCGTCACCGTTACGGTCGACAAACTGACCTTCGATGGGGTCGCCGTTAACATCGTAAACCTGCTGGTAAACGTAGAAGCTGTAAGCGGGGTGTCCCACCATGTGGGCCTGGATGTTGGTACCTGTACCGGCCGAGATGCCACCGGTAGCAATGAAGTAACCGGGATCGTCACCGTCGGTAAGCTTGGTGATCTTGTTCTTGTTCCAGGAGATGTTGAAGTCGGATGTCCATGTGAAGTCACGTGTCACGACAGGACGAGTGTTGATGTTGAACTCGATACCGGTGTTCTCAAGGTCACCGATGTTGGTGTTCATTGCATTGGTCAGGTTAGATCCTGCGGGAACGGTGGCCCAGGTCAACAGGTCCTTGGTCTTGCGCTTGTAGACCTCAAGGTTACCTGCGATGCGGTTGTTGAGGAATCCGAAGTCGATACCGAAGTTCCATGTGGTTGTTTCCTCCCACTTGATGTCGGAGTTGTAACCGTTAGGCTTGATAACATTGATGAATCCGCCCTTTCCGTCGGGGATGATGTTGGGATAGGCAGTGGTGTTGGGAGCCGAATTACCGTTGTTACCTATTGTATAGATAGGCATGTAGGGGAAGAAGTCGTCGCCTATATCCTGCTGACCGGTGATACCCCAGCTGGCACGAATCTTAAGGTCGCTGAGCACGCTGCGTGTGGGTTCCATGAAGGCTTCGTCGATTATACGCCATGCAAGAGAAACCGACGGGAATGTACCCCAGCGATGATTCTTGGAGAAACGTGAAGTACCGTCCTGACGCAATGTCACGGTGGCGAGATAGCGGTCCATGAATGTGTAGTTGATACGACCGAAGAACGAAACGAGCTTAAGGTCGTTGCGGTAGTAGTTGGTGGGATAAGCCTGGAAGCCCTTGTGCTCACCGGTGTTTACCTGAGTGAAGCTGTTGCCCTGCCAACGGAATGACTGCCAAGAGTAACCTGCAGTAGCGTCAAGGTTGGATGAGATTGCGTCGAAATCCTTCTTGTAGTTGAGGTAGAAGTCGAGAAGGAGGTTGGCCTTCACCTGGTGTTCGTGGAAGTAACGGCCTTCACCGTCCTTTACATTCTGAATCTTCATAACCGCAGGATTGTCGGGATCGGGGAGGAGCAGGTCGCTACCGTTTTTCCACGACATAGGAGAGTTGGCTGCCCAGATGTTGTTGACATTGGAGCGGCTCAAGTCGTAACCGAGGTTGAGGTTGGCGTGGAGTTCGCGGAGGAACGGCATTGCCAGGTCGAGCTGAAGGTTACCTATGCTCTGATATACCTTTGATGAAGAGTTGTATTCGTTAATCAATGACACGGGGTTGAGTGTCTGGATGGTGTTGATGCTTGAACCTGCATCGGTGGGACGGGCTACACGTGTTCCCACATAGGTGGTGTAATTGTTGAACACATTGCCTTCGGGAGCATAAACGGGCAGCGTGGGGTTGAAGCTTACCGATGCGCCAAGGGCACTACCGTCGAAGAAGCGGTTGTTGATGTAAGCGCCGCGCACGTTGGCGTTAACTGAAAGGAGGCCGTCGAAGAACTTGGGCGAAAGGTTGATACCCACTGTAGCACGGTCCATCTTGGTGGTATTCACGATACCGTTGTTGTTGGTGTAGCTTACCGACACACGATAAGGAAGCACCTTATAAGTACCGCCTACGCTCAGGTTGTAGTCGCTCGACACTGTGGTGCGGAGCACTTCCTTCTGCCAGTTGGTGTTTGCATCGCCGAGGGCGTTAACCTGGCTTGAGCCTTCACCGTAACGGTTGAGGATAAATGAGCTGAACTCCGAAGCATTCATCATGTCGACATAGTTGCGCGGAGTGTTGATGTACATATTGGCAGCAAAGTTCACGACGGGAGCGCCCGACGATCCCTTCTTGGTGGTGATGATGATCACACCGTTAGATGCACGGCTACCGAAGATGGCAGTTGCCGAGGCATCCTTAAGAATTGTCATTGACTCGATGTTCTCGGGGTTTACGAGTGACATTGGGTTGGAAGAACCCAATGTGCCCTTGGTGTCCATGGGCACGCCGTCGATAACGATCAACGGCTCGTTGCTTGCGCTGAGTGATGCACCACCACGAATCTGGATGCTTGCACCGCCTTCAGGCTGACCACCGTTGGTGGTAACGACAACACCGGGGCTGCGGCCTACGAGAAGGTCCTGAGCCGATGTTGCAAGACCGGCCTGAACCTCACTGGGCTTGATGGCCGAAACTGCTCCTGTGGCATCGCTCTTCTTAACGCTACCGTAACCGATGGCCACAACTTCGTTAAGCATCACCGAGTTCTCCTTGAGGACAACATTGATGTTGGTGCGACCGTCAACAGGTATTTCTTGTGTATCATAGCCGACATACGACACAATCAACGTGGCTTTAGGGTCGACCGAAAGGGAATAGTTACCGTCGAAGTCGGTAGCAGCGCCCACTGAGGTACCTTTAGCTATCACACTGGCTCCGATAAGAGGTTCTCCGGTAGCGTCGGTCACAGTACCCGTTACTGTAATCGTCTGTGCCAGAGCCGGGAAGGAGAAACACAGGACCATCACGGCGACAATCCAGGCCTTCCGAGTCATTTGAAAACAAATGTTCTTCATGCAAGAGTTTGTTTAGTTTTACATTAATTAAATTTATTTATCTCAATTTCTTTAAATCGCTCATTGGGCACAATCAACCGGCAAACATACATAAAGTAGACAGGAGTCCCACACACCAATGCACAAAAAACAAGGTAGCATCGGCAAGCCGCTATTAAAATCAATACATAAAATAGCTGATTTTCTATCTTTAGTATTACCTATTTGAAGTCGTGCTTCAATTTGAACAATTATCGCTATAAGAATCGCTGCAAAAATACGCAGAATAAGTAATATCTAATGTAAAAGCATATAAAATAAGCATAAAATTAACATAATTTAGCTTATTTAACACAACATTTAACGCCGTTTTTTGTCTTAGCCCGACGCTTCGGACAAAGCATTGCGAATGCCGCAAAAAAAGCCGGTGCGAAATTGAATCCGCACCGGCGATATCATGTCAAAACCAAGCCTCGTTTTAGAACTCGGCGTTGTTGGGTGTACGCGGGAAGGGAATGACGTCGCGAATGTTGGTCATACCGGTCACGAAGAGCACAAGACGCTCAAATCCGAGTCCGAATCCTGCATGAGGAACGGTGCCGAAACGACGGGTGTCAAGATACCACCACATGTCCTTCATGGGGATGTCGAGCTCCTCGATGCGTCCGAGAAGCTTGTCGTAGTTCTCCTCACGCTCCGAGCCGCCGATAATCTCTCCGATCTTCGGGAAGAGGACATCCATGGCCCTTACGGTCTTTCCGTCATCGTTGAGCTTCATGTAGAAGGCCTTTATCTCCTTGGGATAGTCGGTAAGTATCACCGGACGCTTGAAATGCTCCTCGACGAGATAACGCTCATGCTCGCTCTGGAGGTCGGCGCCCCAATATACGGGGAACTCAAACTTGTGACCCGACTCCTCAAGAATCTTAACACCTTCGGAATAGGAGAGGCGCACAAACTCGTTGTCGAGCACGAAGCGCAGACGCTCTACAAGCTCGGGGTCGTAGTGCTCGGCCAGGAATTGGATGTCGTCGAGCGAATGCTCAAGAGCATAGCTGATACAGTATTTGATAAACTCCTCGGCAAGGTCCATGTTGTCAGTGATGTCGTAGAACGCCATTTCAGGCTCGATCATCCAGAATTCCGACAAGTGACGCGGAGTGTTGGAGTTTTCGGCACGGAATGTGGGGCCGAAGGTGTATATGGCACCAAGGGCGGTGGCTCCAAGCTCACCCTCAAGCTGTCCCGACACGGTAAGTGCGGTGGGCTTTCCGAAGAAGTCGAGCGAGTAGTCAACCTGTCCCTCCTCGGTTTTGGGGAGGTTGTTGAGATTGAGCGTGGTCACCTGGAACATAGCGCCGGCACCCTCGCAGTCACTCGCCGTGATGAGCGGAGTGTTTAGATAGAAGAATCCCTTTTCCTGGAAGAACTTGTGGATGGCAAATGCCAATGCACTGCGCACTCGCAGGATGGCGCCGAAGGTGTTGGTGCGAGGACGCAGATGCGCCTTTTCACGTAGGAACTCCAATGTGTGGCCCTTCTTCTGCAGCGGGTAAGCCTCGGGGTCGGCGGTGCCGAACACCTCAAGCTCACGAGCCTGAATCTCGACCGACTGTCCCTTGCCCATCGACTCGACCAGCACACCGTCGACCTTGATCGACGACCCTGTGGTGATGGGCTTGAGCTGCTCATCGGTAAACTGCGACATGTCGAAGACTATCTGCACGTTCTTGACTGTCGAACCGTCGTTCAACGCCACAAACTGAACATGCTTGTTGCCTCGGCGGGTGCGCACCCAACCCATGACACACACTTCCTGACCTATCAGTTCGGGTCGAAACAGGTCAATTATCTTTGTACGTTTCATTGCAAGCTATATTATATATAATAATGTAGATTATTCAAATGATCCCATCTTGAGGAAGTTGACCTCCTCCTGGGTGAGGTAACGCCAGCGACCGCGGGGAAGATTCTTCTTGGTGAGTCCGGCAAAGTAAACACGGTCAAGCTTGGTCACGTGATAGCCGAGGCTCTCGAAGATGCGGCGCACGATGCGGTTGCGTCCCGAGTGAATCTCGATACCGGCCTGATTGCGGTCGTTCTCGGTGGCATAGCTTATTGCGTCGGCATGGATGGGGCCGTCCTCAAGCTCGATTCCGTCGGCGATTGCCTGCATGTCATCTTCCGAGATGTCCTTGTCGGTCCACACGTGATAGATTTTCTTCTTCACATACTTGGGATGTGTGAGCTTCGAGGCGAGGTCGCCGTCGTTGGTGAGAAGAAGCACACCGGTAGTGTTGCGGTCAAGACGACCTACGGGATAGATGCGCTCGTTGCAAGCACCCTTTACGAGGTCCATCACTGTTGTGCGGCCGTTGGGGTCGTCGCTTGTGGTCACGCAATCCTTGGGTTTGTTGAGCAGGATGTAGCACTTGCTCTCCAGTGTCACCACCTTTTCATCATATTCAACGACATCGCTGTGCGAAATCTTGGTTCCGAGTTCGGTTACTACCTCTCCGTTCACCTTTACAAGACCCTGCTGGATAAATTCGTCGGCTTCGCGGCGTGAGCATATTCCGGCATTGGCCATGAACTTGTTAAGACGAATCTGTTCGTTGGGATCGGGTATCGGCATTTCGTACTCTATGCGCTTTGGACGCGGAGTGAAGCTCTTGCCCTGACGGGGTGCGTTGAATCCCTGGCGGTTGGGACCCTGCTGACGACGGTTGTTGTAACCGCCCTGACGGTTGGGACCCTGCTGGCGATTGTTGTTGTAACCACCCTGCTGACGGTTGTTATAGCCGCCCTGCTGGCGATTGTTGTTGTAGCCACCCTGCTGACGGTTGTTGTTGTAACCACCCTGGCGGTTGTTGTAGCCGCCCTGGCGATTGTTGTTGTAACCGCCCTGACGATTATTGTTGTAGCCACCCTGACGGTTGTTGTTGTAACCACCCTGACGATTGTTGTTGTAACCGCCCTGACGATTGTTGTTATAGCCGCCCTGACGATTGTTATTGTAACCGCCCTGCTGACGATAGTTGTTGTAACCGCCCTCCTGCTGAGTCGAAGGAGTGTAACCTTCGCTCATCGAAGTGCCTTCGGCGGGTGTAGTGCTTTCGGCGCCCTCCGATGCCGCAGGCGATTGATATTGTTGACGAGGCTGATAACCTCCCTGATTGTATCGGTTGTTATAGTTGTTGCCCTGACGGTATCCGCCCTGGTTGTAACGATTGTTGCCGTAACCACCCTGCTGACGATTGTTGTTGTAGGAACGGGGTTGATAGTTGCGTTCTCGCTGGTAATCTCCCTGAGTATGCTCGCCCGACGACTGATAGTCGCTCGGTTGGTCATAGTTTACTTTACCGTAATGTTGTGCATCTCCGTCCGATGATGCTGCGATGCGATTTTCGCCGATTCTCGGTCGTTTGGGTTTCTTTTCTTCACTGTCCATAATTCAGTCACTTTTAAATTGGTTGAGTAATGCTTGTTGTCTGCCTCGCGGCGTCGTTTTAGTTGTTTTGTTTGATTTCCCGGACAAACCGGATAATTGTTATTAATAAAATGTTAATAAAATTGTTGACTCATTCATTATAAGCATTTTGGAATCGTAAATCAGTCACTACTATTATTACGCCCTCACACTTTTCTCGTGCAATAGGACCCGCGACTGCGTGTCATAGTGCATTAAGTTGTGCAAAATTAATTTTTTTATTTGACTGCGCCAACATTTACATAACGTTAATTGAATCAAAAAGCACTGTGAAATCATACCCACGAAGCATTTTTAACCTTTTTTAATCATTGCCACGCCCGAATATTTATCCCTCATAAGATAAACAAACGACCGCCCCGTCAGGAGTTTACCTGACGGGGCGGCGTAAATCAGTAGTATTTACAACCTGTCGGCGGGGCAATTGCGACCGGGCCGAGGGGTTGCGATATTATCAATATCCCGTGTAGGAGTGGGGCGAAAGACGCTTAAGCTCCTCCTTGACCGCGTCGCTCACATTGAGCGTGTCGATAAACGATGCGATGCTCTCGGCGGTAACCGTGGTGTTGACACGGGTAAGCTCCTTCAAGGTTTCGTAGGGCTTCGGATAACCTTCGCGACGGAGTATCGTCTGGATTCCCTCGGCTACCACATTCCACATGTTATCGAGGTCGCGGGCTATAGCGGCTTCATTGAGGAGCAGCTTGTTGAGTCCCTTAAGCGTAGAGCTGAGGGCAATCATCATGTGACCCAGAGGCACACCTATATTGCGCAGTACGGTTGAGTCGGTGAGGTCACGCTGCAGACGCGATATAGGCAGCTTCATTGCCAGGTGGTCAAGCACCGCATTGGCTATGCCGAGATTACCCTCGGAGTTCTCAAAGTCAATGGGGTTGACCTTATGGGGCATTGCCGACGAACCTACCTCGCCTGCCTTTATCTTCTGCTTGAAATATTCCATTGATATGTACTGCCACATGTCCTTGTCAAGGTCGAGGATGATAGTGTTGATGCGGCGCAGGGCGTCGAAAATGGCAGCCATGTTGTCGTAGTTGGAAATCTGGGTTGTGTACTCCTCACGCTCTATGCCTAAGCGGTCGTTGAGGAAACGTGCGGCAAAGTCACGCCAGTCAATCGAAGGATAGGCGGTGAGGTGCGCGTTGAAATTTCCGGTGGCACCGCCAAACTTTCCGCTCACGGGAACAGCGTCGAGCAGCGCTATCTGACGGCGCAGACGGTAGCTGAACACCTTTATCTCCTTACCAAGACGAGTGGGCGAAGCCGGCTGGCCGTGAGTCTTGGCGAGCATGGGCAGATCCTTCCACTCCTCGGCACGCGCCTCAAGGTGCTCCACAAGCTCCATAAGAAGCGGACGATACACATGTTCAAGAGCCTCCTTGATCGACAGGGGCACCGAAGTGTTGTTGATGTCCTGCGAGGTGAGGCCGAAATGGATGAACTCCTTGAAGCTCTCCAGTCCAAGAGCGTCCCAACGCTCCTTAAGGAAGTATTCTACAGCCTTGACATCGTGGTTAGTCACCGATTCTATCGACTTGATGCGCTCGGCATCGGCCAAGGTGAAGTTTTTATATATGCTGCGCAGCTCGGGGAATATGTCGGGATTGACAGCCGCGAGCTGAGGCAAGGGGATTTCGCAAAGGGCGATGAAATACTCGATTTCCACACGCACTCGATAACGAATGAGCGCAAACTCCGAAAAATACTCGTCAAGACGCTCGCATTTGCCGCGATAACGGCCGTCAATGGGCGAAATAGCTGTAAGTTGAGTCAGTTGCATATCAAAATAATATATGTATAATGATTGATAGGCACAAAGTTACGCAATAAATTTGATTTTTTACGAGAATTTTATGCCGTTTTTATTTGTCAATTCAGAAAATCGTTGTAACTTTGCATCGCTTTAACGAAGAAAGGGCGCTTAGCTCAGCTGGTTCAGAGCATCTGCCTTACAAGCAGAGGGTCGGGGGTTCGAATCCCTCAGCGCCCACAATCTTAACTCCATTCTTCGTTGAAGTTATCCGAAAAAAGTTTTCGGGCGCTTAGCTCAGCTGGTTCAGAGCATCTGCCTTACAAGCAGAGGGTCGGGGGTTCGAATCCCTCAGCGCCCACTCCACAAGTCCTCGGCAAAATTGCCGGGGACTTTCTTTTTTGTCATAGGTTTGCAACACTTATATAACACATTTGAGATAAATGTCACAATAAAGTTAAATTACCACACTGCATTCATCCCCTTTGAACCGATTCAACCTATATTTGCACACCGAAAGCATCACCCCGACACAATCGGGAGCTTACAGATACAATGAAATCAAAAATTACAATAACACTAATCGCAATATTGCTTTGTGCCGTCATTTCCTACGGATTTGTCTTGTCGCGTACATCACAAAATGACATCAGCTACGACAACCCCGATGGAATAGTGGGCACCATGTCGCTTAGCGGCCCGCAATTAGTGGCCGAGATAGCCCCGGGACTGGTGTTCAAAATCGACACCGGAAGCGACCTCAGCACAATAACCGCCGAGGGCCTGGCCATCCTGGAGAAGATGGGCTACAATCCGCGCAAGGAGATATACCCCGTATTGGGTCGCGACGGCGTGGGCGACATTCAGCTGTCGGCAACACGCTATAAAATCGATCTACCATTCCACCACAAGGTCTACGAAAACGACTCCGCGACCTATAATGAGATAATAAACGTAATACACAACGTGGATTTCGCACCTTCAAAGAACGGATTATCGGTTCTCGGCATAGACTTCCTGCAGAAATTCAAAATTGAGTATCAATATCACAATAAAGCCCTCAACCTATATGTAAAACTACCTGCGGGCTATGTCCAATGCGTCGATCTAAGCTATTCAAAAGCATTGATGACAAGCATTTGGCTCGGCAAAAGATACTACATACCCATATCAATTGAATCGGATGAAAACAACTACTTCATAGATACCGGATTGCAAAAGGTGGGAATAAAACTTCCTTACCATGAAGTAAAGCGCACATTGAGGCCTCTGTACACCGATACCGTCCTGTCGGCACGCGGGCAATACAGTGCACTAATCGACCATTCGGCCATATTGTCGTGCGGCGATCGAGGCGGCGCGTACACAGCCTACTACTACGACAACGACGAGGAAGAATTTGCGATGAACCCCTTCAACCTCTTCACTCAGGATGTGCTCATCGACTTCATCGACCTGAAACTATATCTCAGGCCCACCTACAACATCCCAAAGCGAAAATCGCCCGAATCGGCACCCACATCACAGCATAGCGATAGCCCGTTCCTGGTGAATAAGCCAAAATGACCCCGCTCCGATTAAAATTTTATCGGTTTTGGGATGCGGAATTAAATAATTATAACTAATTTCGCACATTGACAAAATAAATTCAACTATGACCGAGGAATTAGATTGGGGAAAGCTCTCTTTCGGCTACATCCCCACCGATTACAACGTACGTTGCTACTATCGTGACGGCAAATGGGGCGATATCGAAGTTTCACAATCCGAAACAATCAATCTCCACATTGCCGCCACCGCATTACATTATGGACAAGAGATATTTGAAGGTCTGAAGGCCTTCCGTGGTAAGGACGGCAAAGTGCGCATATTCCGCCTTGAGGAAAACGCCAAGCGCATAATCGAGTCGGCCAAAGGAATCATGATGGCTCCCATCCCCGTAGAGCTCTTCACCGAAATGGTAAAGAAAGTAGTGAAGCTCAACGAGCGCTTCGTGCCACCCTACGGAAGCGGAGCATCGCTCTACATCCGTCCGCTTGAGATAGGCATTTCGGCACAAGTAGGCGTAAAACCCGCTACCGAATACCTTTTCCTGATTCTCGTAACACCTGTAGGCCCGTATTTCAAGGAAGGGTTCAAGCCGACCAATATATGCATCATGCGCGAGTTTGACCGCGTTGCACCCAAAGGGACCGGACGCTGGAAAGTCGGAGGAAACTATGCCGCAAGCCTCGAAGCCGGCGAACGAGCCCACTCTCTCGGCTACTCGGCCGTGCTCTATCTCGACCCCAAGGAGAAGAAATATCTCGACGAATGCGGCCCCGCCAACTTCTTCGCGATAAAGGACGGCAAATATATAACTCCCGCATCGGAATCGATTCTGCCCTCGATAACCAACAAGAGCCTCATGCAGCTTGCCGAGGACATGGGCATTACCGTTGAACGACGCCACATCCCACTTGAGGAGCTTGCCGAAATCCAGGAGGCGGCAGCCTGCGGAACAGCAGCCGTGGCTTCACCCGTCGCCGAAATCGACGACCTCGACACCGGCGTGAAATATGTAGTCAGCAAGGACGGCCAGCCCGGCCCCGTAGTGACAGCCCTCTACAACAAGCTGCGCGCAATACAACTCGGCGAGGAAGAGGACATACACGGATGGAACACCGTCATCGACTAATCCCGACGACCCACAACCGAAACATCATACCCGAAAGGCGCTTCCCGATCACGGGTAAGCGCCTTTCGGCTTTTTAATCACAGCAATGACCTACCAGGAAATTATCGACAAATACTACCCCGACGACAACGAACTGCGACATATATATATGAAGCACGCACGACAGGTGGCCGACCTCGCACTCGCCATAAACCGCGAGCGCAGCCTCAACCTCGACCCCGTGGAGGTGGAGAGCGCGGCAATGTTGCACGACATAGGCATCTTCGCCACCAACGCTCCCGGCATACACTGCCATGGCGACGCCCACTATATGCGGCACGGCGTGATCGGCGCCCGGCTACTTCGCAATGAAGGCGCTCCCGAGTCATGGGCGCTTGTCGCCGAGCGACACACCGGAACAGGCATCCCGATGGAGGACATCCTGCAGCAACAACTCGACCTGCCCCTCGGCGACTACTGCCCCGAGTCGATGCTCGAAAAACTGATTTGCTACGCCGACAAGTTCTACTCCAAAAGCGGCGACATGGCCAAGAAGCCGCTGTCGCGCGTGCGCAACTCCATCGCGCGTCATGGAAGCGACTCCCTGTCGCGATTCGACCGGCTCCATGAAATGTTTGCAATCCCCGACACCGAAGCCTGACCTGCGCCCCAAAAGTTTTACGCCCAACTTTTGGGGATGCAGTTTAAGAGCCGGTTCGACAATAAATATTGTGGAACGGAATCTGAGCAAATACGTTCAGCCAATTGTTAATTGATGCAATACATTGCAGTTATATCAATAAAATGTATTATCTTTGCACCGTCCTTTAGTGACAACCTTATTCGGGTGGAAAAATTTGGCTGCTTGCAACCACCGTAAAAAATGCTAAAACCGCAAAATGCTCTAAAATCATAAAAACGGCTTAGTGTTTTTTACTCCGTCCCGACCAAGGTCGATACGGGGATTTTTATTTTTTGACCAAATTAAACTGCAATACTAAGCTATGACCAATTATCTTTTCACTTCGGAATCGGTGTCGGAAGGACACCCCGACAAAGTCGCAGACCAAATCTCCGACGCAATACTCGACGAATTTCTCGCTCATGACCCCGACTCAAAGGTGGCCTGCGAAACTCTTGTAACCACCGGACAGGTAGTCGTTGCCGGCGAAGTCAAGAGCAAAGCCTACATCGATCTGATGGATGTGACTCGACGCGTGATTAACGAAATAGGCTACGACCGCAGCGAGCTGAAGTTTGACGGCAACGCTTGCGGAGTATTCTCGGCCCTCCACGAGCAGAGCGCCGACATCAACCGAGGTGTGGAACGCGCCGACGAGCAGGAGCAGGGAGCCGGCGACCAAGGCATGATGTTCGGCTACGCCTGCAACGAAACCCCCAACTATATGCCCTTGTCGCTCGACCTCAGCCACACACTGCTGCGCGAGCTCTCGGCAATACGCCGCGAAGGCGAGCTGATGCCCTACCTCCGTCCCGACTCAAAGAGCCAGGTGACAATCGAATACTCGCCCGACGGCACTCCGGTGCGCATCCACACTATCGTCATCTCCACTCAGCACGACGAGTTCATCCCGGCCGAAGATGCCGAGTCGCAGGAAAAAGCCGATGAAATGATGCTCGAGAAGATACGCACCGATGTCCGCGACATACTTCTCCCCCGCGTGAAAGCCAAGCTCCCCGACAGCGTCAAGGCTCTTTTCGACGACAAGCTGATACTCCATGTCAACCCCACCGGCAAATTCGTAATCGGAGGCCCACACGGCGACACCGGACTCACCGGACGCAAGATAATCGTCGACACCTACGGCGGACGCGGAGCCCACGGAGGCGGTGCCTTCTCGGGCAAGGACCCCTCCAAGGTCGACCGTTCGGCAGCCTATGCGGCCCGTCACATCGCCAAGAATCTCGTTGCCGCCGGCGTGGCTCGCGAAGCCCTCGTCCAAGTTGCCTACGCCATCGGTGTGGCACAGCCCGTAAGCCTCTATGTCAACACCCGCGGAACCGCCAATGTCGACATGACCGACGCCGAAATATCGCAGCACGTGTCCAAGCTGTTTGACATGCGTCCCCACGCCATCGAAAAGCGCCTGAAACTGCGCAACCCCATCTATCAGGAAACCGCCTCGTTCGGCCACATGGGACGCGAACCCCGCACCGTGACCAAAACGTTCATTTCAAAGTATGAACCCACCAAAACCATAGAGGTGGAGCTCTTCACATGGGAAAAACTCGATGCTGTTGACGCAATACGCAACGAATTTGGCCTATAATCATCCTCGACATTGCATAAAATGTTGACTTAGTGACGATGCTATTGAATTATTTTAGTATCTTTGTGCGATTTTACCCTATTCGGCGAGAGCCGGGGCGTAAAATCGCTCAGTCATTATCATTGAAAAATTAAAATAACGTAAAACAATAAATGGCAACACTTGAAAAAATCCGCAGTAAATCAACACTGCTACTCATCGTCGTCGGAGCCGCTTTGCTCGCGTTCATCATCGGTGACTTCTTCACTTCGGGACGCACACTCTTCGGCACCGGCACCACTATCGCAAAGGTAGGTAATGAAAAAATCGACATTCAGGAATTTCAGCGCCGCTACGAGGAAGTAAACCAGCAGTACCAGCAGCAGAACACTAAGATGGACCCTGCCGCACTGCAGCAATATGTCCTCAACCAGATGATTCAGGAGCGACTGATCAACAAGGAAATCGAAGATCTCGGCATCGAGGTTACCGACAATGAGCTGTCAAAGGCTATGCTCGGTCCCAACGCCCACTATGCAATGATTCAGTTTGCACAGCAGATGGGATTCCAGTCGCCCGACCAGCTTTACGATGTAGCGTTCAACCCCACAAAATACAATGTTCCCGCCGATCAGGCTCAGCAGATTCAGGCTCTTTGGCTCAATCAGGAACATCAGATGGCCGAAATGCTCAAGCAGCAGAAGTTGCAGTATCTCCTTGCTTCGTCAATCGTTGCCAACGACCTCGACGCAAAGGCATTCTACGACAGCAACGCTTCGACAAGCCACATAATCTACGCTCACAAGAACTACGCCGATGTCCCCAACGACCAGTATGAGGTGACAAGCGCCGACATCCGTGACGAGTACAACAAGGAGAAAAACAGCTTCAAGGTGAACGACGAAACCCGTCGCGCTCACTTCATCGCCGTAAACATCGCTCCTTCACAGGCCGACATCAATCAGGGACGAGTGCTCGTCGACACCACAATCTCACGCCTCAGCGCAACTCCCGCCGTTGACGCAATTAACGGTGACTCCAACTTCGGCGTTGACCGCAACTCGGCTGCCGCATCGTCAATCACCAACCCGCAGCTCCGTGAGTTCGTCACCACTGCAGCTCCCGGCGATGTAAAGATGCTCTCGTTCATCAACGACGAATTCACTATCGTGAAGCTCATCGGTTCAAAGAACGCCATTGACTCGATCAACGTCGATGTAATAGCATTCCAGGGCGATGCCGCATCACGCGACTCTCTGCTCACAGCCCTCAACTCGGGCCTCGCTTTCGAAGAAGCCCTCAAGCGTCCCGGCGTGGCAGGCGGACAGGCCGATATCTGGCAAACCCTCGCTTCAGCCCCCGACAATGAAGTCAAGGATCGCCTCCTCAATGCTGGAAGCAACTACTTCATCGCCGACTCGATGGGAACCGACGCTCGCATCATCCGCGTTAACACCAAGCGCGCTCCCGTCAACATCTACGACTTCGCAACAGTAACCTATAAGGTATATCCCTCCGACGAAACAATCGCAAAGCTCAACTCCGATCTTGAAAACTTCATGGCCGGTGTAACCAGCGCCGATTCACTCACCGTAACAAGAGCTCTCTCGGCAGGCTATACCCTCCAGCCCGCAATGGTCACCGCCAACAGCTCAATGCTCGGCAACGTGCCCTACACCCGCAACGCTGTGAAGTGGGTTATGGATGCAAAGGAAGGACAGATTTCTCCCATCCTCGAGGACGGACAGAACGACAAGCTCATCGTTGTCGCACTTAACGACATCATCAAGCCCGGTTATCTGCCTGCCGACGACGAGGACATCCGCCTCGCTCTTGCCGAGCGCGCACGCAACAACAAGAAGGCTGCCGGACTCATTGCCGAGTATGCAGGCAAGGCCAACGATGTTGCCGGCTACGCAGCACTCATGAACTCATCGGTTGATTCTACCGATGTCACATTCGGTCAGATGTTCATCCCCGGCATCGGTGTTACCGAGTCGGAGCTTCTCGGTCAGGTTCCCGTCAGCAAGGAAGGTGCTGTCGTAGGTCCCGTAAAGGGCACCAACGGTGTGTACGTTTACCAGGTTTACGGTGTTGACAACGAATCACGCCCCTACAACTACGAGGAGAATGCAGCCCGCTACAGCCAGCAGCTCGGCGCACAGGCCGTGCTCGGCAACGTAATCGGCATCTTGATGAACAACAACCCCGTCGAGAACAACACCCTCAAGTTCTACACTGAATAATCGGATAATCTGATATATTATTCCCAACTTTTTCGGGCCGCCGATGAATCATTACGATTCGGCGGCCCTGTTTTTATGTTTTGTGGCAGGTTATTTAACAATATACCGCATCACAACCGTTTATGTCACTTTTTTTGACTATATTTGTGAAAATATATCCAATTATTATTAACAGATTATTCCACCAATGAAAAAAATCACAGCTACGTGCCTTCTCACTGCGGTTGCTCTCGCGGCGGGAGCAAAAACGCCTGAATGGCTCGACCCTGAAGTCAATGCCGTGAATCGTGCTCCGATGCATTCATCCTACTTTGCGTTTGAATCGGTCGAGGATTCCAACGGTGACAAAGCATCAAGCGACAACTACGTGTCGCTCAACGGCAAATGGAAATTCAACTGGGTAGCCGATGCCGACAAGCGCCCTACCGATTTCTGGAAAGTCAACTACGACGATTCATCATGGGGACAAATCAATGTACCCGGAATGTGGGAGCTTAACGGATACGGCGATCCCATCTATGTAAACACCGGATATGCCTGGCGCAATCATTTCAAGAACAATCCCCCTCAGGTACCTGAAAAGGACAACCATGTGGGAACCTACCGTAAGGAGATCGAAATCCCAGCCGACTGGAAAGGCAAGGATGTAATCGCCCACTTCGGCTCGGCAACTTCCAACATCTCGCTTTGGGTAAACGGAAAGTATGTAGGCTATGGCGAGGACAGCAAGCTTGAAAATGAATTTGACATAACACCCTATATCCGTCCCGGACAGAAGAACCTCATCACATTCCAGATTTTCCGCTGGTGCGACGGAACCTACCTTGAGGACCAGGACTTCTTCCGTTTCAGCGGACTCGCCCGCGACAGCTATCTCTATGCACGTTCCAAGAACCGCATTCAGGACATCCGCGTGAATGCCGACCTCACCGACGACTATCGCGACGGTAAACTCGGTGTCGACATCGATGTGAAGGGCAGCGGCAACATAACCCTCGAGCTCCTCAATGCCGACAACAAGGTTATCAAGGCCGAAACAATCAACAACGCCAAGGGAAATGTTAAGCGCACTCTCGACATCCCCAATCCGCTGAAGTGGAGTGCCGAAATTCCCAACCTCTATACTTTGCGCGCCACATTCTCCAAAAACGGCAAGACCCTTGAGGTCATTCCCGTAAATGTAGGTTTCCGCAAGATTGAAATCAAGAACTCACAGCTCCTTGTCAACGGACAGCCCGTTCTCTTCAAGGGTGCCGACCGTCACGAACTCGACCCCGACGGAGGTTATGTTGTGTCGCTCGACCGCATGCTTCAGGACATCCAGCTCATGAAGGAGCTCAACATCAACGCTGTGCGCACATGTCACTACCCCGACGACGCATTGTGGTATGACCTCTGCGACAAGTACGGTATATACGTAGTAGCCGAGGCCAATATCGAGTCCCACGGAATGGGCTACGATAAAGAAACTCTCGCCAAGAACCCCGCCTACGCAAAGGCTCACCTTGAGCGCAACCAGCGTCACGTACAGCGCAACTTCAACCACCCGAGCATCATCGTGTGGTCGCTTGGCAACGAGGCAGGTTACGGCCCCAACTTTGAAGCCGCCTACGACATGGTTAAAGCCATGGACAACAGCCGCCCCGTTCAGTATGAGCAGGCCCGCATCGACGGCAAGACCGACATCTTCTGCCCCATGTACTACCCCTACGAGCACTCCGAGAGATACTCCCAGAACGACAACTACAATAAGCCGCTCATCCAGTGCGAATATGCTCACGCAATGGGTAACTCGCAGGGCGGATTCAAGGAATATTGGGATCTCATCCGCAAATATCCCAAATATCAGGGCGGTTACATCTGGGACTTCGTTGACCAGTCAATCCGTTGGAAGGACAAGAACGGAACTACCATCTGGGCCTATGGAGGCGACTTCAACGACTACGATGCCAGCGACCAGAATTTCTGCGACAACGGTCTTATAAGCCCCGACCGCATTCCCAATCCTCACGCCTACGAAGTGGCACGCATCCAGCAGAACATCCTCACCTCAGCTGCAGGCGAGGGCAAGGTGAGCATATTCAACGAAAACTTCTTCCGCGACCTCAGCTACGTTACCCTCAGCTGGACACTCCTCCACAACGGCGTGCCCGTTAAGACAGGCGTTATCGAGAATCTCGATGTAGCTCCCCAGAAGTCACGCGAATATGCCATCAACTACGGCCCCATCGGCTCTACCGGCGAGTGGCTGCTCAATATCGACTACTCGACCAAGGAACGCGAGGGACTTCTCCCCGCCGGATTTGTTGTGGCACAGGAGCAGATTGTTCTTCGCCCCTACGCATCTTCAATAGTAAGGGCATCGGCTCCCGCCGTCACCAAAATCGACGACAACGCTAAGAGCCTCGTCGTTAACGGACTCGACTTCTCGCTGGCCGTAGACAAAGCCACCGGTTACATCAACCGTTATGAAGTGGGCGGAACATCGATGTTGAAGGACGGTGCCTCAATCACTCCCAACTTCTGGCGCGCACCCACCGACAACGACTACGGTGCAGGCCTTCAGCGCAGATACCGCGCATGGCTCAACCCCGAAATCAAGCTCACCGCTCTCAACTCTGAAATCAAGGACGGTTGCGCCGTGATTACAGCCGACTACGACATGCCTTCGGTTAAAGCAACGCTGAAGCTCGTCTACACAGTCGACGGAAACGGTGTCGTAACAGTCAACGAGGACATGACGGCCACGAAGGATGCCAAGGTTGCCAACCTCTTCCGCTTCGGTATGCAGATGCCTATGCCTGCTTCATTTGAAACCGTTGAATACTACGGACGCGGCCCCGGCGAGAACTACATCGACCGCAATAACTGCACCAACCTCGGCATATACCGCCAGACCGTTACCGAGCAGCCCTACAATTATATCCGTCCGCAGGAAACAGGAACACGCACCGACCTCCGTTGGTGGCGCGTGCTCAATCCCGCAGGCAACGGAATCGAGGTGACGGCGGCCGAGCCCTTCTCGGCATCGGCTCTCCACTACACCATCGAGTCGCTCGATGAAGGCGAGAACAAGATGCAGGGTCACATGCCTCAGGTTCCCGTAGCCGACCTCACCAACCTCTGCATTGACCTCAAGCAGATGGGTCTTGGTTGCGTCAACAGCTGGGGTGCTCTCCCCCGTGCCGAGTACATGCTGCCCTACGGTGACTACAAGTTCACCTACACCATCACCCCGGTTAAAGGCAACGTAGCACTCGATTGATTGAATCGCATCGACGCTCCGTGCGTCACGCTCTAAATAACGGAGGCTCCCTCACCGGGGGCCTCCGCTTTTATTAAGTTTTCATTAAGTTTGTGCGTTATCGAAATTTATCCCGCAATTTGATGTATATTTGTCGTATGAACGCTAAACGAGCAAGAATACTGATAGTTGACGATGAAGAAACTCTTTGCGAGTGTCTGCGCACCTATCTTGAGTTTGAGGGTTACGATGTCACCACCGCATCAAGTGCCGAGGAGGCGTTGCGGCTCGACCTGTCATCATTCAATCTGCTGCTGCTCGACATCATGATGGACGGCATGAGCGGTCTTGAGTTGGCCGATTTGCTTAAACGCAACCCATCGACAACCGATATTCCGATAATATTCCTAACCGCCCGCGACTCCGTTGACGACATGGTCGACGGCCTACGCATAGGCGACGACTACATCGCCAAGCCCTACTCCATACGCAACGTGATAGCCCGCATTCAGGCCGTGCTCCGCCGCACCATGCCCAAGTCAGGTCACGGAGTGGTGTGCGACAGAGCCTCTTTGGTCTGCACCGTCGACGGCGTGCCGGTGAAGCTGCCGCGCAAGGAGTTTGAGATTCTCGCCCTGTTTTTAGAAAATCCCGGCCGCATATTCTCGCGCGAAGAGATCCTGAAGAAAGTGTGGCCCGAGCAGGTCATTGTCGTCGACCGCTCAATCGATGTCCATGTCACGCGCATTCGCGGCAAGATAGCCCCCTACGGAGGCAACATAATCACACGCTCAGGCTACGGATATGGCTGGAAACAGGATTAGATTCTCGTTCCATTCACGCGTGCTGTTGCTTGTACTCACCATGAGCTGGCTGCTTGTGGGCACGTTCATGGTGTTTCAGTACCGCCGTGAAAAAGCCTTCAAGGAGCAACTGCTCGACTGCGAGTTGCAGATGCACAATCGCCGCATTCTCGACGACATAGCCCGCGGAATGCCTGTCGACAGTATAATCGATCACATCGGGTCGCCGCTCGACAATCTGCGCATATCATTAATCGACAACGCCGGAAATGTCATCTTTGACAACAACGACAGCACTCCCTTCCCGTCGGGCGATCACAACAGCCGTCCTGAAGTTATCGAGGCCCGCAAGTCGGGAATCGGACATTCGGTGTCACGCTATTCGGTCAGCGACAACTGCAGTTACTTCTACTCGGCGATGCGGGGCGACGACGGCATCGTCATACGCTCGGCCGCTCCCTACACCCATTCTCTTCAGGAAGTGCTTAAAGCCGACAGCTCCATCCTGTGGATAATGATTGCCTTTGCAATAGTACTAAGCCTCGCAAGCTATGTAGCGTCACACAAGATATCGCTGAGCATACGCCGCCTCAACCTGTTTGCCGAGAAAGCTGAAAAAGGTGAGCGCATATACAATGACGAAGCATTTCCTCACGACGAGCTTGGCAGCATTGCAAGTCACATCGTGCGACTATATATCCAGCGTGACGAGCAGCATCGCGAAGCATTGCGACAGGAAAAGGACAAGATACGCCTTAAGAAGCAGCTTACCAACAATATCAACCATGAGCTGAAGACTCCCGTCGCCTCGATTCTCGTGTGCCTTGAACTGCTGCGCGACCATCCCGAAATGTTGTCGGAGGAGAAAAAGCGCGAACTAAACGACCGCATCTTCGCCAACGCACAGCGGCTCAACTCACTGCTGAAGGATGTCGCCGCCATAACGCGCATGGACGAGGGCGAGGAGATGATTGAGAAAGCACCCGTCGACCTTGCCGAACTTGTCAACGATGTAGTGGCCGAGGAGCGACTGCGCACATCGATGAACATAACCGTCGACATGCCTCAGCTGAAAATCAACGGCAACCGTCAACTGCTTGAATCGATATTCCGCAACCTCATCGACAACGCAATCTCCTACAGCGGCGGCAGCGAAATCGTCATCAAGGCCGACAACGAAGGCAATTTCACCGTCAGCGACAACGGATGCGGAGTGCCCGACGAGCATCTGCCCCACATCTTCGAGCGATTCTACCGCATCGACAAGGGCAGGTCACGCGCAGCCGGAGGCACCGGACTCGGACTGTCGATCGTGCGTAACGCAGTAGGAATCCACGGCTCCGACATAAGCGTCACCAATGACGGCGGATTGCAGTTCCGTTTTCGCTTACATTAGCATTCGGTTAACAAAAACTCAACAATTCGGACATATTTATGCAACATGATTTCTTGAATTTTGTGTGTCAATCACAAAATGCACATTATAAATTCAAGAAATTATGGATCTGCTATTTTTAGGTGTCGTAATCTTCCTGTTCTTACTTGCCGTATTTGACCTTTCGGTAGGTGTAAGCAACGATGCTGTCAATTTCCTCACCTCATCAATCGGCTCAAAAGCCGCAAGCTTCAAGACAGTAATGATTGTGGCCGCATCGGGTGTGTTCATCGGAGCCGCCATGAGCAACGGCATGATGGATGTAGCCCGTCACGGCATATTCCGGCCTGAGAATCTGTCATTCTACGATGTCATAACCATATTCATGGCCGTGATGGTAACCGACATAATATTGCTCGACATATTCAACTCCCTCGGGATGCCCACATCGACCACCGTGTCGATGGTGTTTGAGCTGCTTGGAGCTACATTTGTCGTCGCACTGTTTAAAATCATGGCTCCCGAAAGTACTCTCGCTATGGGCGACCTGCTCAACACCGAGAAAGCTCTGTCGGTAATCATCGGTATATTCCTGTCGGTTGCCATAGCCTTCATTTTCGGCACGATAGTCCAGTTCTTGACTCGATTGATATTCACGTTTGAGTACAAGAGTCGTCTTAAATGGAAAATAGCGATATTCGGCGGCATCGCCTGCACTGCCATCGTCTACTTCATGCTCCTGAAGGGCATCAAGGATCTATCGTTCATGACTCCTGAGCTTAAGACATGGATCGACTCCAACACCGCATTGATTCTTCTGATTTCATTCGCGGCCTTCACCGTTATAATGCAGATTCTGCACTGGTGTCATGTCAACGTGCTTAAAGTGGTGGTGTTGCTGGGAACATTCTCTCTTGCAATGGCATTTGCCGGCAACGACCTTGTCAACTTCATAGGCATACCGCTCACCTCGCTCGACTCCTACAATGACTACATGAGCTCGGGAGGCGGCAATCTCCACGGATTCATGATGGACAGCCTCAACAGCTCGGCCAATACACCGCTCTACTTCCTCGTGGGTGCAGGAATGATAATGGTAGTGTCGCTTACCACCTCCAAGAAGGCCCGTCAGGTGACGCAGACAACCGTCGGATTAAGCTCACAAAGCCAAGGCGACGAGATGTTTGGCTCGTCACGCCTCGGACGCTCGCTTGTGCGCGGTGCCATAAACACATTCTCATGGATCGACGACCGCCTGCCTCAAGGCCTGAAGCGCGTCATGAGCCGCCGTCTTGACTCGTCAAAGGCCCAGCCCGAGGAGGGTGCGGCATTCGACCTCGTGCGCGGTGCCGTAAACCTGATGCTCGCCGGAATGCTGATTGCCTGGGGTACATCGATGAAGCTTCCACTCTCTACCACATTCGTTACGTTCATGGTGGCAATGGGCACATCGCTCGCCGACAAGGCCTGGGGACGCGAGAGCGCGGTGTTCCGCATAACGGGTGTCATCTCGGTAATCGGCGGTTGGTTCATAACCGCAGGTGTCGCATTCATCGGAGCCGGAATCGTAGTGTGCCTCATGCACCTCGGAGGCGTACCCGTAATGATTGCCGGAGGCATCATATCGCTCGTGCTTCTCGTGCGCAGCAACATTAGATTCCGCAACAAAGCCAAGGAGTGCAAGGACGACACCCTTTTCCAGACGATACTGAACACAACCGACCGCAACGAGGTGTGGCGACTGCTGCGCATCTACATCAACGACAAGCAGAAGTCGTTTCTGCAATTTGCTTCGGAAGCCTACAGCGACATAACATCGGGATTTGTCAACGACAATGCAAAGCTTCTGTCACGCACCTCCAAGTCACTGTCCACTGAAAAGGATGTCTTGAAGTCGACGCGTCGCAAAATGACGCTGTGCCTGCGTAACGTTGCTCCCGACACCGCTATCGAGAAGAGTACATGGTTTCACCTGTCCAACAACATGGAGATGGCCATCCTCTACAACCTGCTTCACATAACTGAAGTGTGCAAGGAGCATGTCGACAACAACTTCCGTCCGCTGCCCGACTCTTTCCGTGACCGTTTCAACCCGTTGTGTAAGCAGATTATAGAAGTGTTCAACGACTCCATTGCGGCAATCGACAACGATGATCCCGAGGCAATCGACCGCATACGCCGCCGCTGCGACCGGATAAAGGATGAACTGTCGCTGCGCTCCAAGGATGTCTACCTGCATCTGCGCGAAGGCGATGCCGCCAACCTCACGGTGGCCTATGTCTACCTTAACGTTCTGCAGGAGTCGCGTGAAATTATCTCGTCACTGCGCAAGCTGCTGAGAGCATCGGGCAAGCTGAATCTGCCCCTCGCCTACTACCGCAGCTTCACCCACCCCGAAGCATTGGAGCCTCAACGCTCCTGATAACGGGGCTTAGAGTACCGGCGTATGTCGCGCAGTCGGCATCGCCGGTCTACTATTACCGCTATTATGAAGTAAGCCACCGTCAGCGCCCACAGCATAAGGTAAATCGTGGGTATGTCGCCCAGCTTACAGCCGTTCACATCGATGGCAAGGAATCCCTGGACTCCCCATGACGACGGCACGAGGCTGCTTATCGTGAGCCATAAGTCGTTCATTGCGTAACGCGGCCAAGTAAGTCCCGAAACAAATAGGAACAGAACCGATGTGAACACCCACACAAGCATCGAGCTTTCACGCTCGGTGACAAGCGGCTGCATGATGTCGGCCAGGAATATCGAGGCAAGCAACATCGGCAACATGAGCGCGAGATAGTCGATCATGCTGCCTATATGAGGCAGTTCAAACATCAACGGGATATAATGAAGCACATACACGCTCATGGGAATGTAGATGGTCATCAGGCAAATGGCGCGGCCTATAAGGCGTGCCGATGTGGGAGCCTCGATTGTCAGCGGGTCATATCCGCCGTTACGCCTGCGACGCTCACTGGCACCGCCGTTAAGCATCAGCACACCCAGTATAAGGCTCTGCTGGATAATCAGTATTATGACACCGGGCATGATGAACGATGCAAAGCCCTGCGATGTATCGCCCTCGAAAAATGCATCGGTTCCCACAGTCGTCCCCACGGCATCGGCCATGAAAGCGACAGGCGAGTCGTTTATATCCTCGGTGCGTATGTCACTGCCAAGCTGGAGCGATATATCGGTCATTGCAAACATTATGCTCCTGTAGCGCAGCATAAGGCTCATGTCGCAATATATAGGCAGCACAGCCTGCTCGTTGCGACCCAGACGGCGAGCATAATCTTCGGGAATCACAAGTATTCCGTAACACTTGCGCTCCTTCATCATCGTCCGGGCTTCATTAAGGTCGATGGCATAGTCCACCACCTCGGTGTATTGCGATGCGTTTATCATTCTCACGAGTTGGCGGCTCTCGGCGGTGCGGCTGTTGTCGACAACCACCATGGCCACATTCTCAACCACCTCGGGATTGTAAATGAGTGTGTAAACTATCGGATACATCAATGGCAATGCAAAGAAAAACAACATCACGCCCAAGTCCTTGCCAACAAGCTTGTACTCGTTGACCCAGACTTTGAACAGACTCCTGAACCAATATTTTATGTCACTAATCATTTTCATAACACTAAGGAACATATACGGGATTCAACGAGTTCTTCTTAAGCTTCCACAAAAGGCCCATCGGGGCAAGCGCGAAAAGTATCAGCACGATATAGTCCCATCGGCAATAGTACACCTCATAGCCGTTAAGCGCCACATTTATATATATGAGGAAGTAATAACGTATAGGAACTATGTAGGAGAATATGCCCACCGCCGGATACATGCTCTCGACAGGGAATGAGAAGGCAGCTATCGAGAACGACAGGATGCCCACAAGCGACAGAATCGACAATGCGAACCTCAGGTTGGGTATCAGGCTTGTTATCATCAGCGCAAACGCCTGTGAAGCAATCACCAGCAGCACCATGGCCCATATCATGCTCCACACATTCCCGTTCAGCGGGAATCCCCAGTAGAAATAAATGAGCGACTGCATGGCAAGACCCACCGAAGTGAATATGATGAACTGCGGCATCAGCTTGCCGAAGAGAGCTATGACAATCGATTGTCCTGCATCGTTCACCCACTTTATTGATGTACCGAGCTTGATCTCCTGTAGTATGGAGAACGCCGTTATCTGGAATATTATAAGCTGAAGAAGGCACGGCAGGAATGAGTTGCTCAGATATATCGAATAGTTAAGCCATGGATTGCCTATGGGGTGTTCCTGCGTCACCACCGGCTGCAACAGATTGTTGACCAGCTCGCCGTCGACACCTGCACTCACGAGTGTGGTCATGGCAATGGCTCCCGATGTCGACACGGCCGTTGTCTTGAATCCCTTGAACGACAGTGTGCCCGGAATGAAATAGGCCATGTTGCAGTAGTAGGTTATGGTCGTCGGGCGACCACCCTCGGCATCGGTCTGGAAATTGCGCGGAATCATGAAGAATCCGTAGACCGTACCCTCCTTCAGTAGCTTCATCGCATCGCCGTAGCTCGAAGGACGGTATTGGATATCGACAAGCTCCGAAGTGTCGAGATTACGCACAACCCGGCGCGACAACGGAGTGTTGTCGAGGTCCACAACCGCCGTAGGCGACTGCAAAGGCAACCCTTTGTTCATCAAGTCAAGGAAAAAGAAGCTCATGCCTATAGGCACCAACACCATTACTATGATGTAGATGGGCCTCCGCGCAAGCTGACGCACTCCTTCGGCTAACGCTCTCTTCACTATCGACCATGAACCTGACATCTTCTTTTACTTATTAAAGGGTTGACAATTATATTGCTTTTTCTACTTCTCAGGCTGAAGATATATTATCGACATGCCGGGACGAAGTTCGGGAATATCCTCGACCGGACGGGCCTTGATCTGGAATGTACGGCTGTCCCAGTCACCGGTAGCCTTGGTCGAACGCCACACGGCGTAGGTGCCCATGTCACGCACGTAGTAAACCTTAGCCTTTGTCTTCTTATTGTCGAGCGCGGGTATCATGATGTCGATCTCCTTGCCTATGGGAAGATTTTTGAGCATCTCCTCACGCACATTGAACGTAACCCACTTGTCCGACAACTTCAACAGGTTCATCACCGGAGCGCCGAGTGCCACAAGCTCACCTTCGTGGGGATAGATTATATCTATCTGTCCGTTGGTGGGAGCGGTCAGATACTGGTCCTGAAGCAGCGCCTCAACCTCCATTATTCCGCCCTTGGCAACATCGACCATGGCCGATGCGCTCTCCTTGTCCTCGCGCTGGGCACCCTCCTTGGCCATCTGATACTGGCTTCGGGCGGCGTTTTCACCTGCAACGGCGGCCTTATAGGCGGCTTCGGCCTCATCGCGTTTCTGGGCCGACACCACATCCTGCTTAAAGAGCGACTCCATGCGGTTGTAGGTCTTCTCGGTGATATTGCGTGCGGCTATCGCCTGCTGCCACAGGTCGTAGGCGCTCTGGATTATCTGCGAGCGTGTACCGGCGTCGATCTTGCGGTTCTGAGCCGATGCGGCATCCTTCAATGCCTCGGCCTGATAGAGCTTGGCTTCGGCGAGCGACGAGTGGATGTGCACGAGAGTGTCACCGGCCTTTACATCCTGTCCCTCCTGCACATAGAATTCAAGGACACGCCCCGGGAGCTTGCCCGATATACGCACCGAAGTAGCCTCGGCCTGACCTTCGATTATTTCCGATTTGGGCTTCAGGAATAGGAATCCTATGAGAGCCAATAATGCAACTGCGACGACAACGATTATAAGCGTACCCACAAGAGCGCCCTCTTTCTTCGTCTGCAATTGAGTGGTTGGTTGTTGTTCTACGTTTGCCATATTGAGTTGCTATTTTTCTGTATCGTAATATTGTTGATAATCCATTGTTCCGAGCACCTTCGACAGATATACTCTGCACAAGTTCACATCTATTTCAGCGTCCACGTTCTCGGAGTTGGCCTTCAGCCATGCTGTCTGGGCCTCCATCACATTGTCCACGGTGAGCATTCCCTCCTTAAAGCCAAGCTCGGCCTGACGAAGATTCTCATTGGCTTTTTCAAGATTGGAGCTCGTCATGGTGTAGGTCTTCATGGCCTCACGCGCCTTGAAAGCGGCCTGATTAACCTGAAGCTCAATCATCTCCTTGGCGTCCTCGAGCTGAAGCTTCATCACATTGACCTCGCTCTTGGCAGCCCGGTACTTATTATAATTTCCTCCCCAGTGCCATATAGGTATCGTCACCACGGCTCCTATGGAGAATGCTCCGTTGAAATTCTTCTTGAAGCCGTCGTACATATTGGGGTTGGAGAATGAATAGGCTCCGATCAAGGCAACATTGGGAAGCATCGACGACAACGCCACCTTGCTTTGCTGCTCCTTTATCTTGACTCCGAGCTCCAGTGCGTGAAGATCCTGACGGCGGGCATACACCTCGCTCATGTCATACATCGTGGCGATGGGCTCCACATCGGGACGCTCCTCGTTCTCATCCTCAAGGGTCATCACGGTGTTTACGGGAAGTCCGCACAACTGGGCGAGTGCCATGCGCGACAACACGAGGCCGTTATCAACCTTCACAAGGTCGACATTGGCGGCATTGAGCTTCACATCAACCGTCAGCAAGTCGCTCTTGGTGGCCACACCGGCATCCACCATCGCCTTGACATTGCGGTGAAGCGTGTCAAGCAACGCTACATAGCTTGTGGCCAGTTCATATTTCGACTTCAGCGACACCACCTGCCAGTATGCAGCGTCGACGGCATATATGATGTCCTCGGCTCCGCTGTCATGAAGCGAGCGGGCAAGTTCCTCGGCATACTTCGTAATCTTGTTCATGGCCACTATTTTGCCGCCCATATACACAGGCTGCGTCAATGTCACGGCTCCGAAAAACACATTGTGTATGTCGTAAGTCATGGCCTCCTTGGGAAGATAAGCCACCGATGAAGGCACATACTGTCCGTCGGGGCCCTTTATGGGCATTCCCGTTTCAGGATTGGTCACAAGACTGTACTCATACTGCTGGGTGGTCATGTCGAAATTCTTTACGGGGAGAAACTGGTCGGAATCAAAAATCGATATGTCCTTCTGGTTATAGGTATATCCCCCGGCAAAGTCTATCGATGGAAGATAAGCGGCAAAAGCCTCTTTCTTCTGATACCCGGCGGCCTTGATGCGCTCGGCCTGAATGCGCATCTGCTTGTTGTTGGCCACCGCCATTGCACGACATGAGTCAAGCGTCACCACCGATGAACTTGACGGCGGCTCCTGAGCACTTGCCGATAGCGCGGGAAGTGCAATGATTGTGGAGCATAGAATGTATCTAAAAATAGATAGTCGCATAAATATACCCTCGTTTTTTATTTTAAATTCATTTTTAAGGAGAAATCCCGTTGCAAATATAACCTAATTTATCAGTAAAAAGTTTGTATCGACTTCTCAAAATTCCGTCCATTTTCATTAATAATTGGTCAATTTTTCCGATTGAAACATCATTTTATAGTATATTATTGTCACGTAACGCATTGAATGGCCTTAACACTCCCTTATTTCCAACTTTTTTACTATTTTTGTATCAAGTGATATTCTAAATAGTTGCAATATATAGCATAATTAATTCATTTTTATTCATTCACAAGGATATGAACCGATTATACCCGATTCTTATTGCCTTGGTCTCGATGCAGTGCATAAATGCCAAGGAAGTATTGTCATCGCCCGATGGAAACACAGTTGTGACATTTGACCTTAACGCCAATCAGCAGCCCGTCTACTCAATGACCTATAAGGGAGAGGTGATTGTGGCTCCCTCGACAATGGGATTTGAACTTAAGAACGCCGCACCGTTGACTACCGGATTCACAGTCGACAAGGTCGATCGCGCGTCAAGCGACACGACATGGACTCCCGTGTGGGGCGAGAACGACAAGATTCGCGACAACTACAACTCGATGACCGTCGACATGACGCAGCACATCGACGGCGAGTCACGCAAAATGAACATAGTGTTCCGTGCCTACAACGACGGTATCGGATTCCGTTACGTATTCCCCGAACAGGCATCGCTGAAGCATTTCACCATCAAGGACGAAAAAACCGATATGGCAATGGGTGGCGACTACACCGCATGGTGGATTCCGGGTGACTACGACACTCAGGAATATGAATACATAAAATCACGACTTAGCGAAATACGCGCACACTCCGAGGACAATCACATGGGCAACGTGTCGCAGTCGATATTCTCTCCTACCGGCGTGCAGACATCGCTCATGCTCAAGAGCGACTCGGGAACCTACATCAACATCCACGAGGCAGCTCTTGTCGACTATCCCGCAATGCACCTCAACCTCGACGAAGCAACCCTAACGTTCACTTCATGGCTTACTCCTGACCGTAACGGCGACAAGGGTGTAATCAACACTCCGTTCAGCACTCCGTGGCGCGTAATCATGGTGTCGGACAAAGCTACCGACATCCTTGCCTCCGACATCATTTACAACCTCAACGAGCCCTGCGCTCTCGACGACACATCGTGGATAAAGCCCGTAAAATACATGGGAGTGTGGTGGGAGATGATCACCGGCAAGAGCTCGTGGGCCTACTGTAACGCCGAAAACTTCGATCTCGCGACATTTGACTACTCAAAGGCTAAGCCCAACGGTCATCACGGTGCCAACAACGAGAATGTAAGACGCTACATCGATTTTGCAGCCGACAACGGCATGGACCAGCTCCTCATCGAGGGTTGGAACATAGGTTGGGAGGACTGGCTCGGAAAGGAGAAGGACTTCGTGTTTGACTTCGTGACCCCCTACCCCGACTTCGACATAGCCGCCCTCAACGACTACGCCCACTCCAAGGGCATAAAGCTGATGATGCACCACGAAACCTCAGGCTCCATCCCCAACTACGAGCGTCACCTCGACAAAGCCTACGACCTCATGAACAAGTATGGCTATAACTCGGTGAAGAGCGGATATGTGGGCAACATACTTCCGAAGGGTGAAACTCACTACAGCCAGTCGTCGGTCAACCACTACCTCAACGCCGTGAAGAAAGCGGCCGACAAGCACATCATGGTCAACGCTCACGAGGCCGTGCGCCCCACCGGACTTGCCCGCACATATCCCAACCTCATAGGCAATGAAAGCGCAATGGGCACCGAGTACCGCAACATGTCGCCGGGCCACGTGACGATTCTGCCGTTCACCCGACTCAAAGGTGGCCCGATGGACTTCACCCCCGGTATATTCCGCATGGACATAGGCTCATTTGTTCCCGGCAGCAAGGAGCACAAACGCGCCACTGTGGCCAATCAGCTCGCACTCTATGTCACGATGTACTCTCCCCTACAGATGGCGGCCGACCTTCCCGAGCACTATGCCGAGAAGATGGATGCTTTCCAGTTCATAAAGGATGTGCCCGTTGACTGGAGCGAAAGCCGATACCTCGATGCCGAGCCGGGCGAATTCATAATCGCCGCACGCAAGGACAAGAACAGCGCCAATTGGTTTGTAGGCGGCGTAACCAACGAGCAGCCACGTACAGTCGACCTGAAGCTCGACTTCCTCACTCCCGGAAAGCAGTACAAGGCAACAATATATGCCGACGCTCCCGATGCCGACTGCGTGACCAATCCTGAAGCCTACGTGATAACATCACGCACCGTGACATCAAGCGACATCCTGCCCGTGAAAATGGCCTCGGGCGGAGGATTTGCCATCTCGCTGATAGAACAATAAGACTACGGCAGGAGGCTAAGAGCCGGATCGACTCTAAAACATAACCAAGCAGGGGCTGCGTCGTGATTGCGTCGCAGCCCCTGTTGCTATAATCCCGTTAGCTGCCTCTACAGCCTATCAGTGTGTAAGATGCTTCTGAATGTCAACCGTCGTCTTCTTGCCGTTGACGGTTACCGTCACCTTGCAACCACTGAAAACCGTGAGCCGCTTGAACTGCAGCCTATACACAGCCACACCGGCCACAACATTGCATCTTATGTTCTTGGCGCGATACTTCTTGCCATTACAATAAAGAACGGCATCGGTTATTTTTGCATCATCGGGGGCATCGGTATCGGTAAGCATAACATTTGTCGCGCCCTTGTTGTCGATACTCTGAAACTTAATCTCAGCCGAAGCTGCGAGTGTGCTCATTACGAGCAATGATAGCATGATTAATTTTTTCATATTGCGAACTGTTTTGTGTTTGATGCTGCAAAATTAAGCGTCATCAACAGTTCTAAGCAATAATCGAAGGCCGGAAATTGTCCTCAATTCACGACATAAAACACTGATAATCAACAAGAGGACAAAAGTCCGATTCCTCATTCTATGAATCAACGGGTTATGGTCTACATTTTAGACACGAAAAGCAACCTGTCGGGTGCTCCGGAGTCAAGGATGCGCTCTTTCAACCGGCTACGCCTGTTATAGAAATTTTTTATCTTTATGTCGGTGAATATGCACACGGCACGAGGCGAAAATCCGGCATAGAGATAGGTCAGGAATTTTATGTCACCCGCACTGAGCGACGGTATCTGTTGCCTGACCTTCAATATTATTCCGTCAAGATATGTGTTGACAATATCTTCCAGCTGGGTCACGCTTTTGGAGTCACGTAACGCAAGAATGTGTTTCTCTACTTCATTGTAGAGTGACAGTTTTACTCTATCCGATTCGTTTTTCTCGAAATATTCGTTGCAAAGCATATTGAGGGTATCGAGGCGGCTGCCGTAGAGAGTGTCGATTTTTGCCTGCAACTCACGGTTACGGTCGGAACGCTCAACGACAAGCAACGACAGCTCCTCAATCTCCTTTCGCTTCCTGACAAACCGTCGGCGCACTACGATCGCGACAATCACGCCTGCAGCAACGGCCATGCACACGACAATGCCGAGTATTGTCCATGCGTTACGTGAACTGCGCTTTGTGCTGTCAAGCTCCTTCTCGTAGTCATAACGCAACAGGTCTATAGTACGCTGCAACTGACCGGCCCTGGATGTGGGGCAATATATGACACCGCGATCGGTAGTGAGTAACAGCACATCTTCTTCGTGAAAAGCGTCACTGAAAGGAAAGTCAAGCGAAATGTGCCAGCGTGAACTTTTACCCTCAATATCATCACCTTGAGCTATAAGCGAAAACGGTTCCAACGGCTCGTTGAGAACACCACCGTTGGTCCATTCCACTTTATAGATGGTGAATGGTGCGTTGGACGAAGTGAGGTCAAACAGGATGTTTGTTCGGTCGTTCTCGTTGCATATCCTTCTGAATGTCATTATCAGCTCGTCGGCGGTTGTCGTCACACTGTCAAGAAGTGTGTAGGTGACGATATTGGTCGCCCCGGCCGACAATGTTCCGATAACGGCCGACAACGCCGCTGCGACAACCATCACATGACGGATATTTTGCAATATTATATGTCGGCAATCGGAAAACCGCATAATTTCCTGTGAGTGTTACAGCAGGTCGCTGTCGTAGACGGTGGTGTCGACAATGCCGGCATCGGCAAGTGCTTCACGACGCTCGACGCACGTGCCGCACTTTCCGCAATGGTGTTCCCGGCCCTTATAGCAGGAGTAGGTGGTCGAATAGTCTATGCCAAGCTCCTTTCCGCGACGCGCAATGTCGCTCTTTGTGAGCAATGTATAGGGTGCTCTCAGTTCAAGGCGGTCAAATGTGCCCTCGGCTATGGCCTTGCCCATGGCATCGATAAAACCGGCTCGGCAGTCGGGATATATGGCATGGTCGCCGGCATGATTGGCAATCATCACCGCTTTCAAGCCTCGGCTCTCGGCAAGTCCGGCAGCCACGGCAAGCATTATGCCGTTGCGAAACGGCACCACCGTCGACTTCATGTTGTCGGCCGTATAGTGCCCCTCGGGAATAGCGTCGGCACCGCTCAACAGCGAACTTTCAAAGTAACGCCCCATGAAGTCGAGGTCAATCTCGATCAGCTCTATACCTGTCAGCTTACAATGCAACCGGGCACACTCGGCTTCGCGTGCGTTATGGTTGGAGCCGTAACCGAATGTCACGGCAAGGGCGATGTCGTCGGCATAGTCATGCAGCATAGTCACCGAGTCCATGCCTCCCGACAGCACCATTACAGAATCTTTCTTCATAATGAGATAAATCTAAAAATCGTTACGGAACGATGCAAGCATACGTGCCTTCACCATATCCTGATGCTCCTTGTCGCCATAGTTGGCAAAAGGATATATCGATATTCCTCCACGTGGAGTGAATAGCCCTATCACTTCCAGGTAACGCGGATTCATCAGCGCCACGAGGTCCTTCATTATTATGTTGATACAATCCTCATGGAAATCGCCGTGGTTGCGGAAACTGAACAGATAGAGCTTCAGGCTCTTGCTCTCGACCATCTTCTCGCGCGGGATGTAGTTGATGATTATGCGCGCAAAGTCGGGCTGACCGGTCTTGGGGCACAATGAGGTAAACTCGGGGCAGGTGAATGTCACAAGATACTCATTGTCGGGATGCTTGTTGATGAATGTTTCAAGAACTTCGGGAGCATACTCCGAAGGATATTTCGTAGCCTGATTGCCGAGAAGCGTCACTCCAGGCATTTCATTATCGGTGCGTGACATATCGGTTTACTTACTTCCATTTATATCAGTGACTTTCAATCGCTCACCGGCATCCTTGGCGACTGCGCGGTAGTAATCCTCGGAATATCCGCCATATTCAGGCGATGCGCACATTCCCTCGGGAGTGCGCTTGAACACGCCGGGCTCGGTTTCGCGCTTGATGTTTCCGTCGATATACTTCACAAGCAGGTAGTCGCCGAGCTTCTTGAACTCCTTGGTGGAGTGATTGGCCCAGAAATCGGAGAAATTGGAGAGCTCCTCACGTTGGCGCACATCGGGCAATGTCATCACCTCGGCCTCAACGACCTTGACAGCCGATGCAATTGAATCCTCAAGACCGTTCTGCACGCGGCGTATGTCGGGAATCATCTGCGAATAACGGTTATAAGCCTGATTAGCCACGTAGTTATGAACCCAGAATGCGGCATCCCACGACAGGGTGAGCATGTCGCCGTTGCCATGAGCATAGCAGTGCGGCACCTTGGTGACGCAGCAATATATGGGAACATACACGCAAGTGTTGGCATCGTCCACGCCAAACCACAGCACACCCTTCATTGCATCGGGTACATTGTCACGCAGTTGAGCCACGAATGAGAATCCGGTCTGCTGCGTAGCTATAGCGCGTTCGTTGGTGTATTCAACATCGTCGACCTTGAATGTCATCGGACGCCAGCGGTAAGGCACCTTGTAGGGACCCGCACCCACATCCTTAGTCATGTCAAAGGGAGTGTCCTCAAAATGGTCGCGCATAGCCCACTGCATATTGCGCACATCGACCACCGAGTCGGGCTTAACCCACAGGGGCATAGGCTCGCCTTCGCCGTTCATTATCCAGGGGAGATACTTGTCCATGCCCTTGGCGTGCTTGTCGAAGAACGACCACACTCGAGCGTCACATCCGCGCAATGCGCTGAAATCGGTTATGGCGTAGGCCTTGGAGAAGTCGAAGTCCTCGTCCTTGCCGTCGAAATAGCCCTGACTGCGGGCAAAGTCGATGACATCGGGCGAATATAGTGTTTCCTTGTCCTTCAGGGGGAAGGTGTGTATGCGTGCATGGTTGGCGTGTCCCGATATCATTCCGTCGGGAATGCGGCGTGCAACCCACACTGCACCTTTGCTCTTACCGCCCTTACCTATCATCTCCATTATCCAGGCCTCTTTGCCATCGGCTATCGAGAATGACTCGCCGCTGCTGTAGTAACCGTAGTCACGCACGAGGTCGGTCATCACCTTTATGGCCTCGCGTGCGGTCTTGGCACGCTGAAGCGTTATGTAAATGAGCGAACCGTAGTCGACGATTCCGGTAGTGTCGACAAGCTCCTCGCGGCCGCCCCATGTGCTTTCGCTTATGGCAAGGCCGTGCTCGTTCATGTTGCCTATGGTTGCATAGGTGTGAGCCACTTCGGGTATTTCGCCAAGATAACGGCCGGTGTCCCACTCGTAGACCTTGCGCATGGCTCCCTTGGGGTGATCCTTGGCAGGCTGTGAATACAATTCACCGTATAGTGTGTGGGAATCGGCAGCGTAAGTTATCATGACACTGTTGTCGGCTGTCGCGCCTTTTGAGGCGATAAGACTTGTACAGGCAAGTGCCGAGCCGATGGCGGCCGCTGCAACCGCCGCTGTTGCTATTACTCTTTTAAGCATAATTCAATTATCGTTTTACATAATCCTCCCTTGCGGGTTATATGCAAAGATAACTCTTTTATACCTAACAGCCAAACGACAAGTGCCTGCAACGTGTCAATATTTGATACCGGCCGAGTCAAGACGGGTGTAATCACGCGTATTCAATCCGGCGTCACGCAGCAGCACACCCCGGTTGCGGTCATTCAGGAACACCCGCTGAGGCAGATTGTAGCGCGTATTCACCACCGACAGCGAGGAATTGAACCACGGAGTGCGTATGTCGGCAAGCTCAAGCGCGGTGTGGAAAAATGACGCGCTCGACGACACGTTTTTGTCGCGATTCTCGAGGGCTCTCGCCAATACATGGGGATAGGCTTCGACATAACGGCTCGACAGCCACACGATAAAGGGCACGTGGAGCTGATAGTAGGTGGGACGCGGCGACGCATGGAGAAATTTGTTGCTACCGTCGTCAAACAAGTCCTCACCGTGGTCGGCCGTGTAGAGCAACGCTCCGCGATAGCCCGCACCCTCGATCTCGTTCATCAGCATTGTGAGCAAGTCGGCCGTATAGGCTATGGTATTGTCGTAGGAGTTCAAGAGCCTCTGCCGTCCTTCGGGACCCACCTCCTTGATGCGGTCAGGCTTGAAACGCGCATAGTAACGCGGATATCGGTCATTGTATTTGAAGTGAGAGCCGTAGGTATGGAGCACTATCATCTGTCGTCGGCCACCACGTTGCATCTCTTCGGTGACATAAGGGAGCATATCCATGTCGGGAGCCGAGTCGTCATTGTTTAGCTCCTTTACAAATATACAGGTGTCGGCCTCGCTTCCGAAGAAGTCGATGAAGGAGTGATTGCGCCTGTGATTGGATATGAACGCGGTGCGGAATCCCGCCTCCTTGAATGCGGTTATCACGCTCTTTACGAAATAGATCGAGTCGCCAAACGACTCCGACGAAACGGGCGACAGGAGCAGCGGCACACTCTTATGCGTGACATTGGACTCGCTCATCGCCTTCTTGAAACCCACAAGACCGTCGGCCTCCATAATGCCCGGAGTAGTTTGTCGCTCATATCCGAAGAGCTGCCAGTTGTCGGCGCGTGAGGTTTCACCCACAACGAGCACATACACCTCGGGAGCAATGTCACAGTGCCAGCTTTCGGCGCTGTACTCGAAGCTGCCCGAGCTCTTGTCGTAATTCATCGTGGCCACGGCACGCTGTGTGGCAATCCATGAATTGTAAAGCGCATTGACCGGAAACACCTGATTGTGAGGCACGACGGGCGAACCGGCGAAATATCCCACGGCACACAGGATAGCGCCGCTCGAAGCAATCATCAGCCCTATGCGTCGGTTGACACATAGAAATGTTCCCGACACACGCCACTTCTTTATATAGGCAATCACGCCGATAACAATCAGCGGCAGGCTGAACACACACATCACGCCGATGACAGGCCATAGCCCCTTGAGCAGCTCACCAACCTCCGAGGAGTTGGTGGTGAAGAGATTCATCCACATGTCTACCGAAATCACCGAGTTGCCATAAAGGAAGAGAAGCACCATCTCAAATGCGGCAAGCAGCAGCACTATCGTGAACCACATGGCGCATCGTCCTATTCGGATGGCCGACGACATGATGAGCCAATACAATCCGAAAGGTAACAACACACTGGCCAATCCCTGAATCAAGTCAAGTCCCTCGGTGTACCACAATATAAGATTTGGTATGATAGCTATTGCCGGCATACCGAAGAACAGCATTTTGCTCAATATTGCAGCTGAACGTGTCATAATCGATCCCTCTTTTACGGCTCGTGGCAATTATTTCGCGAGCCTCGATTATGTAACACATAACACCCCTGAATCGTTCTCTAACATTATCAATCAGGCATTCCCGACAATAAGTTTCCCGATTTTTATCCCGATATCACAGCAAAGATGCAAAAATATCGTAACTTTGAGCCAAACTAATCCTACAGCTATGAATCGACGGAATTTCCTGAAAGCGGCCGGGCTCGGACTTGTTGCCGCTTCTTCCCCTATATCATTGTCGGCATTTGACACTCCGACACGCCACACTGCGCGCAGCGGAAAGCTCAACCTTTCATTCAAGCCTTACGAACTGCAACTGCGTCACTCCTTCAACCTGGCCAAATCGAGCCGCACCACAACTCCCGATGTGCAGGTGCAGATTGAGTATGACGGGCTTATCGGCTACGGCGAGGCATCGATGCCTCCCTACCTCGGCGAAAGCATCGAGAGCGTAACCAAGTTCCTCGGGATGCTCGACCTGTCGCAATTTTCCGACCCGTTCCGAATCGAGGAGATACATGAATACATGGACTCAGTAGCCCCCGACAATCGCGCGGCAAAGGCTTCGGTCGACATTGCGCTGCACGACCTTACAGGCAAAATAATGCAGCAGCCGTGGTATAAGATATGGGGCCTTAACCCCGACAAGGCTCCCGACACCTCATTCACCATAGGCATCGACACCGCCGAGGTTGTACGCCAAAAAGTGGATGAAGCCTCGCCCTACAATGTGCTTAAGGTAAAGATGGGACTCGACAACGACCGTGAACTCGTTGAAGTGATTCGTTCAAAGACCGACCGTCCGATATGCGTCGACGCAAATCAGGGGTGGGACGACAAGTACCGGGCACTTGAAATGTGCAACTGGCTTGCCGAGCGCAACTGTCTTTTCATAGAGCAGCCCATGCCTAAGGAGATGATCGATGAAACCGCATGGCTGCGCGAGCGAAGCCCGCTGCCAATCATTGCCGACGAGTTTCTGCAGCGCCTACCCGATGTGGCTCGCGCGGCAGGTGCCTACGACGGCATCAATATAAAGCTGATGAAGAGCACGGGAATGCACGAAGCCTACAAGATGGCCGTTCTGGCACGCGCAATGGGAATGAAGGTGATGCTCGGGTGCATGACCGAAACTTCGTGTGGAGTATCGGCAGCCTCACAACTGGCGCCAATGGTCGACTGGGCCGACCTCGACGGCAACCTGCTCATAACCAACGACTGCTTCGACGGAATGAAAATCGTCAACGGAAAAGTCACAATACCCCGCGACCGTCCCGGCATCGGTGTGCTTCCCCAAATGCAAGGATAGCAATCCATCGGCAATATCCGAGATATACAAGCGATTTACAAGACCAAAAACAAACTTGTAAAATCGCTTGTTTTCATTTAAAAACGTAATTATTATGGATATTGTGATCTATGCCGGCCTGGCCATCGATATAATCGGAGCCATATTGCTGATGATATGGTCGATGAAGTACCGCAATGCATTCAAGTCAGCCGAGAGAATGCCCATGGTGAAGGAGGAGCTTAAGGCTCAGTGGCTGAAGAAGAGGGCAATCGGCTTCGGCATGATAATCGCCGGCGCAATCATCACCGTAATCGGCTGCTACATCTGATGCGAGGTGGCATATATGAGAAATGGGCTGTGCCGAGGTTGGCACAGCCCATTCTATAGAGTGGTGGTGGGGTCGATTATTTCTTGAAGAGCAGCGGAGCCATTTCCTTGAGGCTGCGACGCCATGTAAGGAATTCGTGAGCTGTTCCGTCGGAAACGTAGGATACGGCGTTGAAACCGGCAGCCTTCAGATCCTCAACTGACTTCTTGACGCCTTCGGGATTCTCCTTTGAGCCGCAAGAGGTGAATATCAGTCGGGGCTTTACATCCTTGAGGTCGGAGGGTGAATATGTGCCGCCGCTGAAGAGTCCGTAGTAGTCAAATACTTCGGGACGAGCGAGGGTGATGTTCTTGGTTTCCATACCACCCATCGAGAGGCCGGCCATAGCGCGGTTCTTCTTGTTGGGGATAGTGCGGAAGTTGCTGTCGATGTAGGGAATCAACTCGTCAACCAATACTGTTTCAAAGTTCTTGGGATTGAATGAACCGATTGTTCCGTGACGGGCTTCGTTGGTCATACCGTAGGTCATAACGATGATAAACGGCTCGCACTTGCCTTCGGCAATGAGGTTATCCATGATGAGGTTGGCGTGACCCTGGTTGGACCATGCGGTTTCGTCCTCACCCCAGCCATGCTGCAGATAGAGCACGGGATATTTCTTCTTGGTGTTCTTGTTGTATTCGGCGGGAGTGTAAACGAAAGCTCTCTTCTGCAATCCTGTGCTGGGAGAGTTGAAAAGCACCTGCTGAACGTTGCCGTGAGGTACATTCTTGGCAGCATAGAAGTCGCGGTCGTGTGCGGGAATCTCGATACCGCTCTCCCAACGGGTTGAGCCGTAGTAATTGTTGGCACCGGGATCGTTAACTGTAGCACCGTCGATAGTGAAGTGGTAGTAGTGGAATCCTTCGTCCATGGGGCCTTCAGTAGTTCCGGTCCATACACCGTCCTTGTCCTTATGAAGAACTGTTCCACCGCGTCCACCGAGTCCGAGGCTTACGATAACCGACTTAGCGTCGGGAGCATCGATGCGGAAACGAGCATAGCCTTCCGAGTTAACCATAGGATACTGCTGTCCGGGCTGATTCAATTCGCTCGGCTTGAAGTCTTCCTTGGGAACGTTGTTGTCAAGAGCAGGATTGAAGTTCTTCACTGCATAGTAAGCTTTCTTGGGCTTGAGGTTTTCATCGTAAAGAAGAGGATGATTGTTTACACCCAGCCAAGAGTCACCGTCGCAGAGGTTCCAGAGTGTTACGTTGTCGATAACATCCTTGTGCTTGCGGAGTACACGGAAAATGCGTGCATACTGGTCCTCCTGAAGAGTTGAAAGGTAGGGAGCCATGGCTTTGTTTTCGCCACGAGAGAACTGAAGGTTTCCGCCCATCTCCTCGTTGCAACGTACATCAAGCTCGGTGATGTGGATGTGCTTTACGAGTTCCGAATACTTGGTGAGGGCTGAGTCGATGTCCTCGGGTGTGGGGCCGTAGATGTTGTAGTGACCCTGCATACCGATACCGGTGATGGGAACACCTGCAGCCTGCATCTTCTTTACCATGTTGTAGATGCGGTCGCGCTTTGCGGGAACGGCTGCATTGTAGTCGTTATAGAAAAGAAGGGCATTGGGATCGGCTTCGTGAGCAAATTCAAATGCCTTGGCAATGAACTCGTCGCCGTAGAGCTTATAGAGCTTGCTCTCTCGGTAGGGGTTGGGTTCACGACCTCTGAATCCGCGGCCGGCATCGGACATTGCTTCGTTTACAACATCCCATGCATATACTACATCCTTATATCGGTTAACCACTGTGTGGATGTGGTCACGCAGGCGAGCGTAGAACACTTCCTTGGGCACGGGGTTGCCTTTTTCATCATTCATCATCCAGTCGCAGAACTGTGCGTGCCATACGAGGCAGTGTCCGCGCAGCTTGATTCCGTTCTTGCGGCAGAAGTCGGCAATCTTGTCGGCGCGTTCCCAGTTCCATACACCTTCTTTCGGATGCAATTCACCCGATTTCATGTCGTTCTCAGCAGTGATGCTGTTGAACTCCTTTTTGATAAGCTCCATTTGTGCGGGGTCGGATACGTTGCGCTGGTTTACAGCCACACCGATGGTGAAATAGCCATCGTAAGCATCCTTAAGGCTCTTGGGGCCATTGTCCACTTGTCTGCCAAATTGAGCAAACGCTGATCCTGCCATGAAGACAGCAAGCAGAACCGATAAGCATGTTCGTTTCATTGGTAAGTAGTTGTTAATGATTGATTTAAATATTAAGGGTTATTTTTAGGCATGGATGAAAGGCTTTTTAAAGCCAAACATGACATTAGTTAGACCGATGCATGCTCAAAAGGTTTAACACATTTCTAAAAAAATAAAAATAAATTTAGTGAAATGTGGGTTGCACATCCCTCTGCCGGTAAATCCCCGCGTTAGCGTGGGAGCTGCGTTAGCTGCTCAATAAGGTTAGCCTCATGCAAACGCGCCTTTAGGTGCGTGCAGCGTGAGGTCATGGCGCGCCTCCCCCACACCCTCGAGGGCTGCGTTAGCTGCCCAATAAAACGCTATCCATGTGGATTACCGTTGGGTGGAGGCCCACGGGTGGGCCTATGGCAACCCGCGGTTAAATACATGTAATGCCTGACGGCATATACAGCACCGGGTATTGTTTTGCACTTAGGTTAGTGGCGGCGATGGCGGTTGCGGCGGCGTGAGCTGTGGGCGATGAGCTTTTCAAGCGTGCTTTTGCCCGGTTGGCCGGCGGCAGGTGTATTGACGGCGGCAGGTGCGGGCTCGGCCATCGGTACGGACTGTTGGCCGCTTGGCACCGTTACCGGAGCAGGAGATGCCGATTCAGGTTGATTATTGGGCTGCTTCACTGGAGCGGACTGCATTGCGGACTTGGGCTGCATTGCGGGCTTGGGCTGCATTGCGGGCTTGGGCTGCATTGCGGGCTTGGGCTGCTTCACAGGGGCGGGATGCACTGCGGGCTTGGGTTGCGCCGAGATGTTGCGGACGATGGAGGATCTTTGCTCGGTCGCTTGGCGGCGTGATGATGCGGCCTTGCGTTCGCGGGCGAGGCGGCGAAGCTCACGGGCACGATAGCGGCGGCGTATTGTGGGCATGATGAGCATGAATATGGCGCGGGGAACGCCCTCCGAAACTTCAATTACAATCAGGTCGCGCTGATAGGCCTCGATTGCGGCGCATATCTCGTCGCGGTAATGCTTGGGAAGGCGGTCGACTGCATCCTTCCATTCCTGATCAAACTTCAATCCCTTGCCTCGGCGGCTCTGTACTTTCGCTCTATTTTCCATAGTTACTTTTTTCCTGCAAAAATAATGCGCCGACCCCCCCGATTTCACCCCATAATGTCGCGAAGCAGTTTCGCACATGTAATGCTTGACGGCATATACAGGATTGCTTGTGGGTTATTGGGCAACTACGTAGTCCTTTTTCTATGGTGCGTTGTACCCTGTGCCCTGTACCCGTGCTGCGGACGCCTAACGGCGGCCTTGCGCGGGCCTAACATTATTAAGCTGCTCTGCAGCTTTGCGCTAAAGCGGGGAGCGTTTGTTATTGCTCGGTGTGGAAGCTTGTGAAGGACTCTCTTTCCTGCGTCGGCAGGCCGTCGGTTTGGGCTGCTGCCTTTATTGCCTTTATAAGGAATGCCATATTTCTTCCGAGATTTCGCATTGTCTGGAGCCCTTCAAGATCGTCCTCTACATCGGTGGCGGTGAAGCCGTGCACTTCATTCCAATAGGTGGATGAAACAATCGGCATGGCACTGATGGTAAAATATTTGTTGATTTCGTCAAAGGCTGAAGTCGAGCCGGCTCTTCGGGATGAAACAACGGCTGCTCCCACTTTCATGGTTTTATTCACAACACCGCTTGTGCTGTAGAAGAGGCGGTCAAGGAATGAAAGCACCTGTCCGTTGCACCCGGCGTAATATACCGGACTTCCGATTACAATACCGTCAGCCCCGGCAAGCTTGGGAGCGGTTTCATTTACAATGTCATTGAAAACGCAATGCCCGTGCTGACGACAGAAATTGCAGCTTATGCATCCTCTGACATCTTTACTACCGATGTTGACTCTTTCGGTAGCAATACCATTGTCGTTAAGAGTCTTTTCAACCTCTTTCAGTGCGCGGTCAGTGCAGCCTCCCTCAATATGGGGACTGCCGTTAATGATAAGAACTTTCATAAGATAATATTTACATATTGCAAATATACTATTTTTTTTACATATCTCTCCGAGTCAGCCTACATGGAAGCGCCCCTATCCCCTGAGCCTCATGCTAATATAGGCTATTTCACTTTAACATATTTGCTATTTAATTTTCTTTATTACTTTACACGGATTTCCGACGGCTACCGAGTGAGGCGGAATGTCTTTCACCACGACGCTACCGGCTCCAATTACACAATCATCGCCGATGGTCACTCCCGGCAGAACGCATACATTGCCACCAATCCACACATCATTGCCGACAGTTATCGGACGAGCATATTCGAGGCCCTTGTTTCTCTCGGCGGCATCGATAGGATGACCTGCCGTATAAAAGCCACAATTAGGAGCGACAAACACGTTGTCCCCAAATTTTACAGTAGCCCCGTCAAGTATCACTAAATTATGATTGGCGTAGAAATTATCACCTATATGTATGTTGTAGCCATAATCGCATAGGAACGGCTGCTCTATCAAGAAGTTTCCTTTTACACTGCCCAACAGTTCCATGATAATTTTTCTTCTTCCCTCGACATCCTTTGGCCGAAGATGATTGTAATCGTGACACAATTCCTTGCATTCGGCTCTCTCGGCTATAAGTCGGGGGTCGTTGTTGGCATCATATATCATGCCTTTCAGCATCTTTTCTTTTTCTGTCATATTGAATAACCATATCTTATATTTAATTTTACAAAGTTAATTACTTGCAACATAGTGTGCAATGATTATAAATAACGCTCCAAAACGAAATACTCGCCAAACTGCAAGCAAGATGGTCGTTGGTCGGAGCCTTGAAAGCTGCCGAGATTACTTTGTCGAGGATTTCATCATTCACTTCACGGTCAGAGTAGTCGCGGTAGGTGCGGCGACGATCCAATACTTCTGAAAATTCCATATTCTATGTATATTTTTGATGTTTATGTTCTGTAATGCAAAATTAAGGCGTCTGTTTGTCGGTCATTTGTTGAATTGTTTCAAATATTTGTTGTTTATTTGCGCAAATAAAATTACGATAATATGAAGTCCCTTGGTATTACGGGCCAGAAATGGCTTAAAACATTTCATCTTTTTGCTGCAATTCTTTGGATTGGTTGCGGAGTCGCTATGAATTTACTCCGAGTTGCAGTAACTCCAACCTCGCCTGAAGGAATGTCCACACTTTCCCTGGCAATAAAAATATTGGATGATCTGCTGATTTTCGGTGGAGTTATTGGCATATTGGTTACAGCTATAGTGTATGGCATCTGGACAAAATGGGGATTCTTCCGACAACGATGGCTGAGTGTCAAATGGTTGTTGACAATTGTCATGATACTCATAGGATGGATAATAATGGGTCCGGCTGTCAACGGTAATGTACAGTCGCCTGAATGGTATCTCTCAAACATAGATACCTACGATGCCAACCTTGCAACAAGTGCGGTATGGGGGCCTGTTCAGTTGCTGTTGCTGACCGTGGTGTTGATAATCTCTGTATTCAAGCCCTGGAAAGCAAAAATAAAGCGCCCATAAGTTAATGACATACGCCATAATGGACGATGCAGTAATTTCCTATACATTGCCCGAGGTGAAAGATCATTCCTTCTTTTTCATCTCCCAGCACATTGCACCGAGCCTCGAAGCCAAGATGCACAGGCACGAGGCTTGGGAACTATATTATGTAACCGGCGGCAACGGTGTGCGCATGACAGGCGACACCCTGATGCCTTTCGTCGAAGGAGATGTAGTGCTGATTCCGCCGTCAATGCCTCACTATTGGGAATATAAACCGGAGTCGGCAAATAATGCCGGAGAGATCACATATCTGATGGTGGCATTCAGCCCGGAACTTATAAGATATTCAATAAAGAAACGGGACTCTCTCCTACAAAATACCGAAAGCAGGCAAAAAAGATGAGCTGACAGCCTTTTTAAGAGCCGGTTCGACAATAAATATGTGAAATTAAAAATTTTGTCATGTAATGGAAATTCGCTTACTTTGCAGTGCAATTTGAATTCCTAAATCAACTATTTAAACATATTATGAAGACTATCAGCAAATTAATTTGTGTATTGTTGTGCGTTTTCGCCACAACCCCGGCATTTGCTCAATTCAACCTTAAGAAAGCCGTAGGCGGAGCTGCAAAGGCAGTTCAAGCAGCCACTTTAACCGACGAACAGATGACTGCCTATGTAAAGGAGTATATCGACTGGATGGATACCCACAACAAGGTGTGCGAACCCGACCACCCCTATACCCAGCGTCTTAACCGACTCACCGAAGGACTTACCGATGTTGAAGGAATACCTTTGAACTTCAAGGTTTACTGGGTAGTAGATGTTAATGCATTTGCATGCGCCGACGGAAGCGTGCGCGTATTTGCCGCTCTTATGGATATAATGTCCGACGAAGAGCTGCTCGGCGTAATCGGTCACGAAATAGGACATGTAGCCCACAAGGATTCAAAGAAAGCATTCCGCACCGCACTGCTCACTTCGGCACTGAAGGACGGCATTTCGGCAAACGGCGGTACAATCGCAGCCCTTACCGACTCGCAGATAGGCGACCTCGGAGAGGCTCTCGCCAACGCCAAATATTCACAGAAGCAGGAGAACCAAGCCGACGACTACGGCTACGAGTTCCTTAAGAAATCGGGCAAGAACCCCTGGGCCATGGCTCTCTCGTTCAAGCGCCTTAAGGAGATTCAGGGCGAAGGAAAGCAGAGCAAAATCAACCAGCTCTTCTCATCGCACCCCGACCTCGACAAGCGCATCCAGCGCATGGAGAAGCGTGCCACCGACGAAGGCATAACACCTCCCGAGGTAAAAGCCGAGGAGAAGAAGTAACATCAACCCCTCAACAATATCACCATGAAGCCGCGCTCACCACGAGTTGCGGCTTCACTGTTTTTCCGACAACCGGCGGGCATCCCTGCGCGACAACATGATGTAGAATGCTCCGAATATGCCCGACGCAATAAGCACCATCGCCTGGAAGCTCCAGAACACAATCGAATAGGCCGCTGCGTCACTGTTCCCGATTCCAAACAAGCTCAACGCAAATATAACCGCGATGTTCCACGGCCCAAGACCGCCGTTGGAAGGAACGGCCATGCTGCACGAGCCGAACACAAAAACCACCAGCCCCGGAATCAACCCCAGGGCATAGCCCTCGCCCGTTATGAGCTGTCGCGTAAACGGAAAGGCGAAGAAGCACAAATAGGTTTCAAGGAAGTAGCATATCCATATTCCGAAAGTGAACACGATGTAAAGCCCCGTGCCCTTCATGTGAAACAGGACGCTGAAACCGTTCCACATTCTCATGACGCTCTTCTTCACGCCGATTACAAAACTCGTATTGCGGAACACATAGCCCACGACAGCCACCACGATTACGGCAAGGATGATAAAAATCCACAGCGTGCCGTCGGTCGTAAAGCGGTCAAGCGCCTTGCCCATGGGGTATCGATCAAGAAACTTGTCGATATAGCCCCGCGCCACTATCAGGGTCAGGATTATCAGCATCAGTATCATCACCGCATCCGATGCCCGGTCGCCGAGGTCGGTGCCTACAACCGTCGACAGCTTGCAATTCTCGCGCCGGGCTATGTAGACACAACGCCACGCCTCGCCAAGATAAGGAAACACCAGATTAAGCGCATAGGCCCCGAATATCGACACACTCTCGGCCACGGCAGGGATGCGGGGTATTCCGGCTGCACGAAGCTGAATGCCCCAGCGCACACCCCTTATGATGTGCGACAAAATGGTAATCACCATCATGGCCGCGATGTAACGGTAATCGACACCCTGCTCTATGATAGACTTCACCTTGTCTATGTCGACCTTGTGAAAAAGCCACACGACAAGCCCCGCCGAAATAGAGAGCGGCACAACCACCTTCAGCACACGACCCAAAATATACCAACGGCCATGTCGAGGCGACGGAGATGTAACATTTTTATCCACAATTTTTCAACAATCCAAACCCCGCTATTGATTAACCGCAGGCCCATTTTTCACAGTAACATGAAAAAACAGTGCATGAATGTGCAAGTCAATGACTCAAGCACATCCATGCACTGGATTTCGATGTATAGCTGTTCCTATTTTTTATCAGAAAGCGTTCAGGGCCATGTCGGTAATCCATATCCAGAGCGGACAGAATCCGATGAACAGAATCACACTCAATGTCAACGATGAAGTACCGGTGGCCACATAGGTGTTGTATTCGTCGGCAATGATGATTCCCGAGAATGCCGGGGGAAGAGCACATGCCACGACAAGCATCTTTATGTTAAGCGGATCCATGTGCCACAACAAGCCGGCTATCAACGCCAGTGCCGGCATCACGATAAGCTTCAGTATTGAACCGAGAAGAGCCTGCCAGTTGATGACAATCTTGACCGAAGAAAGAGTGATACCGGCCGAGAATACCGCCATAGACGCATTGGCCTTGGCTATCAAGTCAAATGAAGGGCTTGCCCAGTCGGGCCATTTAAGGCCGAGGAGCACGAGAATCACAGCGAGTATGGGAGCCCATGCCACAGGCTGTTCAAGAGCGTGAATCACAGGTTTCCACGCACTCTCCTTCTTGCCCGCCGCAGCAGCCTGAGTGCCGTCGAGCGAGGCGTTAAGCAGCGACAGTCCCACAGGGATGCCGACAGCATTGACCACGATTCCCACTATAGCCACTACAAGCGCAACCGACGGATTGGTACCGAAGATAGGCTCCAGTACGGCAAATCCGAGGAAGCCGATAGTAGGCGAACCGCTTATCAGCGCCGAAACAGCTGCATCGGCTCCGGTGTTCTTCTTGAAGCAATAACGGTATATGAAATAGACCGCCATGAAGCACACCATGATTACGACAAGCGACACAATCGACAATTTCAAGTCACGGGCCAGCATCTCACGGTCGGCCTGCACAATCGATACAAACAAGGCAGCCGGCAATGCATAGTCAAGCACAACCTTGTTGAATTTCTTGGAATCGTCACCGTTGAAGATGCCTTTTTTGCCCGAAATGAATCCGGCCAGCATCACCACCACAATAGGCACGATGGCGTATAAAATAATGTGTAACATAGTAAATGTGTAAAAAATTGCGTATTCAATTACAGGCGCCTGCAGCTTAGACCCTTACCGATATAAGAGCCGCCGGATTAAGATAGCCTATGTGGCCGCTCTCCTTGCCTGAATCGGCAGCAAGCTGCACATCGATAAGGCATGGCTTCTTAGAGGCTATGGACTCGGAAAGAGCCGTGGCAAGGTCGGCCGGCGTAGTGACATAGTAGGTCTTGGCGCCGAATGCCTCGCCGAGCTTGTCGTAACGGGCGTTGATGTTAAGTGTGGTAGGAGCGGGATCGCCGTCCTTTGATAGGTTCTCGCCTACTCCGTTATATATACCGCCGTTATTGAAAATGACCACGGTGACAGGCAAATTGAAACGGCATATAGTGCTGAAGTCCATGCCGCTGAATCCGAAGGCGCTGTCGCCCTCGATGGCTACAACCGATTTGCCCGAAGCTACGGCGGCACCTATGGCCGAACCCATACCCATGCCCATGATGGCCCATGTGGCACAGTCGATGCGGTGACGCGGCAACATCATGTCGATGGCGTTGCGCGTGTCGTCGAGTGTATTGGCACCCTCGTTCACAAGCACGACATCGGGGTTGGATGCAAACACCTTCCTGACGGCACTCAGCGCGCTCCAGTGAGTCATAGGCACGGTCTGAGGCACGAACCGCTCGGCAAACTTTGCATTCTTGGCCTTGGACGCACTCTGCAGCGAGGGAACCCAATCGGAATCCATCGACATTTTGTAGGATGGCAACGCGGCAAGCATCGCGTCGATCGACGACTCGATGTCGCCCACCACGGGAGCTGCTATAGCACGGTTTATGTCAATCTCCTCGGGGTCGATATCAATCTGGATGAACTTGCCGTCGGGATTCCACTTGCCGTGACCTCGCGACAGCAGCCAGTTGAGGCGTGCGCCTATGAGCATCACCACATCGGCCTGCTCCATGAAGTAACTGCGCATGGAGTTAACGCTCAATTCATGATTGTCGGGCAACAGACCCTTGGCCATCGACATCTGGTAGAAAGGCACTCCGGTGGCTTCGATAAACTTCCTGATCTTGTCGTCGACCTGAGCATAGGCGGCTCCCTTTCCAAGCAGGATGACGGGCTTCTTGGCTCCGGCCAGCAGCTCCATGGCCCTTGCCACCGACTGAGGCGACGGAACCACCGCCGGACACAAGTCGACAGGAGTATATAAGGTGGCTTCGGCAGCCTTGCGGTCCATCACCGCGCCAAGACACGGGGTAGTGACATCGAGATAGACACCACCCGGACGGCCCGACACAGCCGCACGATAGGCACGCACAACGCCGGTCATTATATCCTCGGGACGGTTGATGCGGTAAGCCGCTTTAACAAGAGGCTTGGCGATGTTCAGCTGGTCGAGTCCCTCGTAGGTACCCTGCATCAAATCGATGGGCTCACGCTCGCTCGAGCCCGAAATCTGAATCATAGGATAGCAGTTGACCGTGGCGTTGGCCGTAGCGGTCAATCCGTTTAGGAATCCAAGCGACGACACTGTGAGCAGCACACCCGGAGTCTTGGTGAGGAATCCGTGAGTGGCGGCAGCCATACCGGCCTGCTGCTCGTGACGGAAGCCGACAAACTTGATGCCTTCACCCTGTGCAATATAGGCGAACTCCGTGACAGGAATGCCCACCAGGCCATACATAGTGTCGATGCCGACTCTCTTTAACGCTTGTGTAAGAATCCACATTCCCGTAACTTCATTGGCTGTTGACGGGTCGGTGTGAGGTATTGAATCTATTGACATAATAGTTGCTTTTTTTATGTTAGGCTTTGAAAAATCCATAGTGACATGTCGGCTGTTGACTGTCACTATGGAGAGAAATATAATGAATTCCTTGCAAGGTTACTTGGCAGGTGCAGGCATGGGCGCGGTAGTGCCGTTGGCCTTGAATCGTGCCTGCTCGTCGGCTGTGTAGCCGAGCGATGTGAGCACCTCATCGGTATCGCCGCCGAGAGTAGGACACGGGCCGTAGACAGGCTGATAGTTGGAGATGGTGAACGGTACACCCACGGTTACAAACTCGCCTATCTTGCCGCCCTGATTGATCTTGACAAGTGTATTGCCGTCATAGAGGCTCTCGTCGCTCATGATCTCCTTGGTCGAAAGCACGGGACCTACCGGCACACCGGCCTTTGACAATATCTCGGTCACCTCATACTTGGTCTTGTCGATGGTCCACTTGCCGATACGCTCATATATTGCCTGTTTGTGCTTGTCACGAGCATCGGCGGTGTTGAAGTCGGGATTGGTGAGCCAATCCTCAAATCCGAGTGCCTTGGCAGCGAGCTCAAACTGCTTCTCGCCGCGCTGAAGGATTACATACACGTAGGCATTGGGGTCAGTTTCCCAGCCCTTGCACTTGTAGGTCCATCCAAGCACTCCGCTACCCTCCTGATTACCGCTTCGAGGCACAAAGTCGCCAAACTTCTGGTCGGGATATTGCGGGAACTGGGTAAGATAGCCGATACGGTCGAGTGTAAGCTGGTCACGTGTCTTTATACGGCACAGGTTAAGACAGGCATTGTGCATCGACTGATATACGAAACTTCCCTCGCCGGTGCGCTCACGCTGCATCAATGCGGCAAGAATACCGATGGTCAAGTGCATACCGGTGTTTGAGTCACCGAGCGCGGCTCCCGACTGAGTGGGAACATCATCGGGGCCTTCCCACCATCCGGTGGTTGAAGCGGCTCCGGCTGTTACCTGGGCCACAGGCTCGTAGGCCTTCAGGTCCTTATACTTTGACGACAGGGGGAATCCCTTTATAGTGCCGTAGACACATCGAGGATTGATCTTGTGCACCTCTTCCCAGCTGAATCCGAGCTTATCCATGGCGCCCGGATGAAGATTTTCGATAAACACATCGGCACCGGCAATTAATTTTGTAAGGATAGCCTTACCGTCGGGGGTCTTAGCATCGAGGGCAAGCGACTTCTTGTCGGAATTTAACTGTAGGAAATAGTAACTTGGACAATCGGGGTCAAACTGCAATTCGTTACGTGTTGCATCACCTACACCCGGGCGTTCGATTTTAATAACTTCGGCACCAAGCCATGCAAGAAGCTGTGTACATGAAGGGCCTGACTGAACCTCGGTGAAATCTATCACTTTGATTCCCTGTAAAGGAGCTGTGTTCATAATTTTCTTATTTATATCGTTAGAATATTCGTGTGTCATTTAATGCTATGAGTATCACAATAAGTAATAATTCACAACCTAATCAATACAAGTTCAACATTCTCTATTTTCAAAAGTTTTCCACAGCATAGGTTCTTATCATTATTTAACAGCATTTACCCATAACGACACAGCTTCCTCAATATATGTAAAAAAATAACGGAACCACCCGTCGCGGGCAATTCCGTCAATCTATTTTGATGATATTGTTTATCCAATTTTATTTACCTCAAGGTCGCCGTTGAACACTTCGTTCCAGGGCAGACCCTGCTTTGCGATTACATCCAGGAACGGATCGGGATCAAACTCCTCGACATTGTGCACGCCGGGCTTAACCCACTTGCCGGTAAGGAACATCATTGCTCCGGCCATTGCGGGCACACCGGTGGTGTAGCTTACGGCCTGCATTCCGGTTTCCTTGTAGGCTGCCTCATGGCTGCAGTTATTATATATGTAGTAGGTGAGCGGCTTGCCCTCCTTGTCCTTACCCGAGATGCGGCATCCTATCGATGTTTCGCCGTGGTAGTTCTCGCCGAGATCCTGCGGATTGGGAAGCACGGCCTTAAGGAACTGCAACGGAACAATCTTGGTGCCGTTGTACTCTACCTCGTCGATACGTGCCATGCCTATGTTCTGGATCACGCGCAGGTGAGTGAGATACTCCTGACCGAAAGTCATCCAGAAACGCGCTCTCTTGATGGTGGGGAAGTTCACCACAAGCGACTCAAGCTCCTCGTGATAGAGCAGATAGGAGTCGCGCGGGCCTATATTGGGATAGGTGAGCGGAGCGTGTATTTCAAGCGGCTTGGTAACCACCCACTTGCCTTCGCTGTAGTAACGGCCGTTCTGGGTTATCTCGCGAATGTTGATTTCGGGGTTGAAGTTGGTTGCAAAAGCCTTGCCATGGTCGCCGGCATTGCAGTCAACAATGTCGAGATACTCCATTTCAGAGAAATAGTGCTTGGCGGCATAGGCAGTGAAGACGCCCGACACTCCGGGATCGAATCCGCAACCGAGGATAGCCGTCAGTCCGGCCTTCTCGAAGCGTTCACGATAAGCCCACTGCCAAGAGTACTCAAAGTGAGCCTCATCCTTGGGCTCGTAGTTGGCAGTGTCAAGGTAGTTGACGCCACATTCAAGACAGGCGTCCATAATCGTAAGGTCCTGATAAGGCAGGGCCACGTTGATTACAAGGTCGGGCTTGTGACGGTTGAACAGAGCCACGAGCTCATCAACCTTGTCGGCATCGACCGAGTCGGTGGTGATGTTGGGAGCACCTATAGCCTTGGCGATTGCATCGCACTTGCTCTTGGTGCGCGATGCAAGCACTATCTCATTGAACACATCGGGATTCTGCGCACACTTGTGAGCAACGACGGTTCCTACTCCGCCTGCTCCGATTATAATGACTTTCGACATCTTTTTAAACTGAATTTTGAGGTTATGACTATTTCTTGTCGGCCTGCTGCTTGAGCAAGTCACGAATCTCGGTTAGAAGCATCTCCTCCTTAGTAGGTTCGGCGGGAGCTGCAGGAGCTTCCTCAACCTTCTTCTTGAATCGGTTCATGAATTTTATAGCCATGAATATACAGAAAGCAACAATGAGGAAGTCGACAATGTTCTGGATGAATACACCGTAGGTCATGGCCACTTCAGGAGTCACCACTTCCTCGCCGTTCATCACGGCAGCCTTCAGTATAAGTTTGTGTTCCTTAAAGTCAAGCCCGCCTGTGGCAATGCCCACTACAGGCATGATGACATCATTGACAAGCGATGACACGATTTTGCCAAACGCACCACCGATGATTACACCGACGGCCATGTCGACCACGTTGCCCTTCATCGCAAACTCTTTGAACTCACTGAGAATTTTACCCATGATTGTGTAGTGTTAAATAAATGATTAAAACCAGTAAAAACGGGGTCGGACACTATCGTCCCCCGTTAAAAAACGCTCTTTTCGCAATTTTGGCTGTTGAAAAGAACTAATTTCGTACAAAATTAAAGAAATTTTTCCTTTATTTTGCTTCCACAATGACTTAATTAAAAAAAAAATAGTAATTTTGTGATGCAAAATTTCAAGGTTCAGTTGTCACCAAGCTTGTAGCTGAACCCCACAATAGTAGATGTTAATCATAACCCAATAATTATTAAACAATTATGACAAAAGTAGGTATTAATGGTTTTGGCCGCATCGGACGTTTCGTTTTCCGTGCTTCCACTAAGAGAGATGACATCGAAGTTGTCGCTATCAACGACCTTCTCCCTGTTGACTACATGGCTTACATGCTCAAGTATGACACTATGCACGGCAAATTTGACGGCACAGTCGATTTCGACATGGAAAAGAGCCTCCTCATCGTTAACGGTAAGGAAATCCGCGTAACTGCATGCCGCGACCCGAAAGAAATCAACTGGGGCGCTGTAAACGCAGAATACGTTGTTGAGTCAACCGGCTTGTTCCTCACCAAGGAAAAGGCTCAGGCTCACATCGAGGCTGGTGCCAAGTATGTGGTTATGTCAGCTCCTTCTAAGGATGACACCCCCATGTTTGTTTGCGGTGTAAACCTTGACAAATACGTAAAGGGTACTCAGTTTGTATCTAACGCTTCTTGCACAACCAACTGTCTTGCTCCTATCACCAAGGTGCTCAACGACAAGTTTGGCGTTGTTGAAGGTCTTATGACTACTGTTCACTCTACTACTGCAACTCAGAAGACTGTTGACGGTCCCTCAATGAAGGACTGGCGTGGTGGTCGTGCCGCTTCAGGCAACATCATCCCCTCATCAACCGGTGCTGCTAAGGCTGTAGGTAAAGTAATCCCCGAACTCAACGGTAAGCTTACCGGTATGTCAATGCGTGTCCCCACCCTCGACGTATCAGTTGTTGACCTTACTGTAAACCTTGCAAAGCCCGCAACTTACGATGAAATCTGCGCTGCCATGAAGGAAGCTGCAGAAGGCGAACTCAAGGGTATCCTCGGTTACACTGAAGATGCAGTCGTTTCAAGCGACTTCCTCGGTGATCCCCGCACTTCTATCTTCGACGCTAAGGCCGGTATCCAGTTGACTCCGACCTTCGTTAAGGTTGTTAGCTGGTATGACAACGAGATCGGTTACTCTAACAAGGTTCTCGACCTCATCGCTCACATGAAGAAAGTAAACGGCTAATAAACCGTAACACTTCGATAAAGAGTCGGCGACCGTCCATTCAGGACAGTCGCCGACTTACTTTTTATCAGGTCAGTATCGCTGAAAGCACACACACGTGAAGGCGCGGGAATTTTTGCACGGCATTTTTTGTTTTATTCCGAAAACATGACCATCTTTGCAAAATCATAACCAAAATCACATCATCACTTAGCAATGAAAAGATTAATTGTCATTATTGCGATTGTGGCTTCGCTGGCAAGCATGTCGGCGCAGAGTCGCAAAGGCGTGTCGATTCTCGGCGACTCCTACTCGACATTCCAGGGATTCGTAACCCCCGACTCCAACTTCCTGTGGTACTTCACCACACCCAACCCCGAATTAACCGATGTCAACGCCGTGACGCAGACATGGTGGCACCGGCTCATCAAGGATCAGGGCTGGAGGCTGTGCCTCAACAACTCGTTCTCGGGTTCTACGATATGCAACACGGGCTATAACGGAGAGGACTATTCGGGACGGTCGTTCATCGCAAGAATGAAAAATCTCGGTTCGCCCGACATCATATTCATATTCGGAGGCACCAACGACTCATGGGCCAACGCCCCCATAGGCGAATATGTGTATGATAACTGGACACCCCAACAACTCTACAGCGTAAAGCCTGCCATTGCCTATATGCTGTCGACAATGGTCGACTACTATCCCGGCACCGACATATACTTTATAATAAACAGCGAACTGAAGCCTGAAATCAACGAGTCGATAACCTCGTTATGCGAGCGCTACGGAGTAACGCCCATCATGTTGCACGACATCGACAAGAAGGCGGGACATCCCTCGATAAAGGGAATGGAGCAGATTGCCGAGCAGGTAAAACAGCACTTGAAGCAATAACGCTCCGGCGTCACTTGCCCTTGGGGGCGTCACTTTGCTTTGCGGCGTCACCGCCTGCAGCCACATCACCGTGAGCAGGAGCTGACGGAGCAGGAGCGGCCGGTGTAGGTGTTGTTGACGGTGATAATGGCGTATTGGCCTTCACCTCGGCATCAGCCACCATGTCGGCGATATTGGCCGGATAAACGGGATGCTCGTTGTAGGCAAATCCTGGGTCGCCCGAAGTGTTTGGCGGAATCACCCAATTGGTCTTCGGGTCATAGGCAGGCATAGGCACGGGCGAATTACCGTTATAGGGCATCGCCTCAGGCTTGGGATTACCTATGTTGACGACATCGCGACTCGACGGAGCCGAGTAAGCCGACAGTCCGAAAGCCGGCACGGCCGCCATCAGATGCTCGAATATGTCGCTCTGTATGCCCTCATACTTCACCCAGTCGGCGGTATTGGTGTAGCAGAACAGCTCAAGCGGCTGCGCCTGGGGTGTCTGCTGAAGCTCACGCACCATGCATGTGAGCTCGCCCATCGTAATCCACGGGTGATGATGCAGATAGAGTCCAGTATAGGCTCGGAACACACCGAGATTGGTGTCGATCGAGCCGTTGACCTTTATGTCGTCGCGCATCAGCGAGGTGGCCTCGCCCTCGGCTGCATATTTCTGCATCTTTTCGATATAGTCCTTCATGAATGGCAGCTTCTTGAAATCCTCAAGCATCTCGGGTGTCGTAGGGCGTATCGTGGATATGTCGATAAGAATCGATCGCTGTATCTGACGCCGTCCGCGCTGCTTCATCTTGTTCCAGTTCTGAAGCTGCGTCGACACGAGCGTGTAGGGAGGCACCGTGACGGTGGTGTTGTCCCAGTTGCGAACCTTGACGGCGGTCAGCGACACATCAGTTACGATGCCGTTGACAATCGTGCCGGGAATGGCGATCCAGTCGCCCACGCGCAACATGTCGTTGGCCGACAGCTGCAATCCCGCCACAAAGCCGAGGATTGAGTCCTTGAAAATCAACATCAACGCCGCCGCAAACGCGCCAAGTCCCGTGAGCAAAGCCGCCGGTGAGCGGTCGACAAGCAGTGCCACCGATATTATGGCTATCACCATCCACACAAGCCCCTTGGGCACATTTAGGATGCCCTTCAGCGGCAGGTTCTTGGTGTTCTCCTTCCTGTTGTAGTTCACCCAGATGACATTGAACACCTAGCAAATCGTCCATCCCACCGTCAGCACGAAATACACAAGCACTATGCGCATAAGAATGTCGAGCGCATGGGAATCGGTCTGGAACGCAAACGGGATAAACGCCATAAATACAAGCGGCGGTATTATGTGACTGCTCTTGTTGATCAACTGCTCATGCTCCATCTCCTCGGTGAATATCGTTCGCCGGGCATATACGAAGTGCTGCGTTATCAACACCACGACCTTACGTGTCAGCCATCCGGCCAGCAGTGCGATGCCGAGAATAATCACCGTATAGACGACCTCCTCGGCCATGCTCGACTTGGTAAGTCCGAGCCACGACAGGATTCTGTCGACTAAATTCAGCAGCCACTGCGCTACCTTGTGGGTAGGAATCCAAGAGATAACCATAAGTAAAATAGTACAATAAAAAAGTAATATAACCTAATAATGGTCTAATAATAACATAGTCGGGATTGAATTGGTTTGAAAAAAATGCGTATCTTTGGCAACGATGACATTATCATGGATTGCAATAGGGACTGTTGAGCTTTGTGTACTCGGATTCATAGCCGCCGCGGCGGTAATAGCACTCATAATGAAGCCGGGTTCACGCAACGAGGCTGTGACTGAATTTGCCGCCGGGCTATTGTCGCACGAGGGAGTTCTCGCCGGCAGCTTCGGCATCGAGCTGACCTGTCGCGACGACTACAGCACAGTCATCACACGGCAGGGATTCGGCGGATTGCTCTCATCCGACGGCTCGGTAAGCCTGGCTATTACGATAAAGGATTGCGACATCACCATCGAGGAGCGCATAATAAGCGGCCATGGAACATCGGACGACACACCCGACACCGCCACATTCACACTTACATGCCTCAAGCCCCGCCTGCACTACCACCTGCGCTACACATCGGAAGCGTTAAGCCGCTCCGTCACAATGTCATTTACTGTGACTCCGGGCCTGTCGATAGTCAAGGAGCTTGTGCAATAGATTGTTAATTGTATTGTCTATATCACAACGTTTGACTACCTTTGCACAGTCATGGGTTCATCAGTAAAAAAAATATGGGAGTGGTGTCGCCACTACATTTCAGTCACATTCATCATAGTAGTGGTGTTTGTGGTCATCGTGCTGTTTTTCAACGAAAACTCCATCCTCAAGTCGATGGAGTACAACCGACAGATAACCGACCTGAAAGAGGAGATACAATCCAACCGCGACACGCTCGAATACTACAACAAGCTGAACCACAGCCTTGACACCGATCCCGAAACAATGGAACGCATCGTGCGCGAACGCTACCACATGCAGCGCGAAAACGAGGATGTGTACATTGTCGAGTAAAAAACCACACCCCCAACCTCAACACTTTGACACAATGCAGAAATCAGGAATAACATCCAGGAATTCAAGCCGACTGTGGCCGTGGGTCACTTCGGCCGGACTGATATTGATTGCCATAGGCGTGCTGATGCCCATACTCGGCATAGGCGGCCCCGCCTTCAAATGGGTTTACGGCGCAGGAGCCGTGGTGTCGCTGATAGGGCGCATCATGACACCCTACAAGGGCGACATACTACGCGTAAAGCGGTTGCACCGCATCGAAGCGTGGTCGTCGATATTCTTCTGCGTAGCCACATTCTTTATGTTCTATCCCGGAGCAGGAGCATCGGACTGGCTTGCATTCACGCTTGCCGGAGGCTGCATCCTGCTCTATACTTCAATCATGATTCCGCGTGCCGCAAAGTCGTCGCACAGCTGACAAAACCATCGCGATAAAGCCAAAAATAGGTTAAAATCGCCATTTTGGTTCCAATAAGTCATTCATGGGTCGAAAATCACCGCAGTTTTAAAGCGTTAATTCACGCGGAATTAGTAATTTTGTCACCGCAATGGGTCATAACTTAGTCATAGACCAGGGCAATTCAGCCGCGAAAGTCGCCATTTTCAGGGGACCGGCTCTCGTACGCTCATGGCGTTACGAGGAGCTGACGCCGCGCATACTCACCGACATCGCAGCCGATTACGACATCACGGCAGCCATCTACTGCTCGGTATCGCGCCACGGCGAGGACATAGTCGTGACACTTCGCGGCATAGCACCGCGGGTATATGAGCTGACATCGATGCTGCCGCTGCCCATAAAGATAGGCTACACCACCCCTACGACCCTCGGCCGCGACCGCATAGCCGCAATAGCCGGCGCATGGGCATGCTATCCCGGACGGTCGGTGCTCGTGGTCGACGCAGGCACCGCCGTGACCTACGATGTGCTCGACACCGACGGAACGTTTATAGGCGGCAACATAGCGCCCGGACTGTGGATGCGCGCACAGGCGCTTCACGACATGACGAGCCGTCTGCCGCTGGTCGATGTGGAGTCGGAACACAATGTAGCCCTATGGGGCACCGACACCGAAGGCGCCATAATGTCAGGCGTGGTGAGAGGCGTTGCCGGAGAGATAGCCTACTATCGCTCGCAGCTGCCCGACGACACCATAGTGATGCTTACCGGCGGTGACGCCGTAAGACTCGCGCCGCTGATCGACGGCAATGTCGAGATTGACTCTCTGCTCGTATGTAAAGGATTAAACAGTATATTGACATATAATGAATCTCGTTAAGAAAATCTTCGCTGCGATAGCTATAGTCGCAGTTACAGTAAGCGCTCAGGCGCAAAACCCGATGAGCCCTTACTCAAAATACGGATACGGTATCCTGAACGACAACGCCACATCGGCTCAACGGGCCATGGGAGGCGTTGGTTACGCAATGAGTTCGGGCCGACAGATAAACGCCATGAACCCGGCAAGCTACGCAGCCATCGACTCGCTGACATTTCTCTTCGACATGGGCCTCACCACCACAGCTCTTTGGAGCAAGGAGGGTAACACCTCGGGCAAGGACTTCGGCGGCGGCCTCGACTACATCACCATGCAGTTTCCCATCACCAAATATCTGGGTGGAAGCATCGGCCTCGTACCCCTGTCGTCGGTAGGCTACTCGTTTGGCTCCAAAGTCGACAACGGCACCTCGCTGCGTCAAGGTTCGGGCGGCCTCAACCAGCTTTACTTCGGACTTGGTGTACGTCCGTTCACCGGCCTCACCTTAGGAGCCAACATAGGCTACCTCTTCGGCACCACCATCAACGACTCATACGTTACCACTTCAGCCGGCTCGACCACCCTCTTTGAGCGCGTAATCGAAGTGCGTGACTACCGCCTCCAGTTTGGTATTCAGTACGCCTTGCCCATAAACGGCCGCGACAAGCTCACCGCGGGTGTCACCTACACCCCCGGTAAGACTCTTCTCGGTCACACCTGGGGAATAAAATATGATGTCAACGCCGACACCGACGGCTCAGGCGCAGCGGTTCCCGACACGGTAGGCTACACTTCGCTCAAGGGCAAGTATTCGCTTCCCGAAACATGGGGTATCGGATTGAACTACGTGTGGAATGAAAAGCTCATGGTGGAGGCTGACTTCACCTACCAGCCCTGGAAAAACGCCGACTTCGACCTCAACAAGGAGTTCAATGAATCGACCGAGTTCAACAACCGCTGGAAATTTGCCCTCGGCGCACAGCTCACTCCCCGAGCACGAGGAAACTACGCACAGCGCGTCAACTATCGCCTTGGCGGATTCTACTCCAACGACTATATAAAGGTGCGCGGCAACAATGTGCGCGAATACGGCCTCACGATGGGATTCGGACTTCCCGCTCCCGGCTCGAAGACCGTCATCAACATAGGCTTTGAATGGCGTCACCGCCAGGCCAACCCCATGCCGCTTATCAAGGAGAACTACTTCAGCGTGACACTGGGCGTAAACTTCAACGAACTTTGGTTCTATCAGAGCAAGATACGTTAAGCAAGTGACCCTGTCGGACATTGCACATAGATTCAGCGGCCTGCGGCTGTTTCCTGTAGCAGCAGTGACCGGGCTTGTGATTCTGGGAGCCTGCTCTCAGGAAAAGACCGATGTAGTGCATCGTGAAACCGACGGCGAGCTCGTGCCGACAATGATAACCCGCGATGTCGTCACGATGATCTCCGACTCAGGCATAACGCGCTACCGCATCACGACTCCCCTATGGCTCGTATATGACGAGTCGAAGGAGCCCAAATGGCGATTCCCCGAGAGCCTGTTTCTTGAAAAATTTGACAACAACTTCAATACCGATGCCACAATACGTTGCGACTCGGCCACCTACTACCGTGACAAGTCACTGTGGGAGCTCAACGGCAACGTAAGGATATTGAACGTGCAGAACGAGAAGTTCCTGACCAACCAGATATTCTGGGATCAGCGCAACCACAAAGTCTACTCCGATTCATTCATCCACATCGAGCGAAGCGACCGCATAATCGAAGGCTACGGATTTGAGTCAAACGAGAAGATGACCACCTACACCGTCACCCGACCGTCGGGCATATTCCCCGTATCGGATTTCCGCGGCGGCGCACGTGACTCATCGGCCACCGACAGCGTGACCGTTGAGCCGGAGCCCGAAGCAGCACCGGCATCCGAGAAGAAGGCGGCTGATGAGCAGCCCGTTCAATCCCGTCCGCCCAAACGTGCAATCGACGGCAAGCCGCTACCCTCGCGTCCGGCACCGGTAAATCGTATTGATAGAGAAGAACAACTAAAGCTCAAAAAGGATTTGAAATGACGCTTACAACAGTGTGGCTCATAATAGCTCTCGTGTCGCTGACATTCTCCGCCCTATTCTCGGGTGTGGAGATTGCCTACATATCGTCCAACCGCGTCAAAGTCGAAATCGATGTAAAGCGCGGCGGATTCATAGGGCGCATAATCAACCTGTACTACAAGTATCAGGATCTGTTCATATCCACCATCCTGGTGGGCAACAATATCATGCTCGTAATCTACGGTATGGGGGCGGCCGAGCTGCTCGATCCGTGGCTCAAGGGCATCTACGACAACGAGGTGTTCATTCTGCTGATGCAGACACTCATATCCACCGCTATAATATTGATAACGGGCGAGTTCTTTCCCAAGACAATATTCCGCATCAATCCCAATTCATCGTTGCGTTACTTCGCACTGCCCATATTCTTTTTCTGGGTAATACTCTACCCCATCTCCATATTCACGGCATGGCTGTCGAAGACACTCATGAGAATGTGCGGCATAAAGAACGAAAACCACTCGATGGGAATGCTTACGGTAGGCGAGCTCAATCAATATATCCAGACATCAATCGACGAGCAGGCTGCCAAGGACGAAGTCGAAAACGAAGTGAAGATATTCCATAACGCCATCGACTTCTCGTCGACCCACCTGCGCGACTGCATGACACCCCGCAACGAGGTCGTGGCAATCAACATCGACACTACGACACGCGACGAGCTGTCGGCGCTCTTCACATCATCGGGACGCTCGAAAATCGTAGTTTACCGCGATGACATAGACAACGTGCTGGGATATATACATGTGAGCGAGCTTTTCGACCCCAAGTCCAACTGGAAAGAGGCGATAAAGCCCGTGATATTCGCGCCTGAAACCCTGCTCGCCAACAAGATGATGCGCCGACTCCTTGCCGAAAAGCGCTCAATGGCCATTGTGGTGGATGAATTCGGAGGAACCGCCGGACTGGTATCGCTCGAAGACCTCGTGGAGGAGATATTCGGCGACATACAGGACGAACACGACAACCGCCGACTGACCGCACGCGAAGTGCAGCCGGGCGTATATGAAATATCGGGCCGATGCGAAATAGCCGACCTCAACGAAACATTCAATCTCGACCTGCCGGAATCGGACGAATACCAGACCCTTGCAGGATTCATCCTCAACAATCTTGGCGAAATACCTTCACAGGGCGACACATTTGACATAAAGGGGATGACATTCTCCATCATCAAGAAGTCGGCGACGCGCCTTGAACTGATACGCATCACCGTCAACCCGCCCGAGGAGGATTAAATCACTAATCGTAAGAAATGTTATGTAACGCGTCGATCCGCAATGACGACGCAGGCACCGTGAGCAGCTCCTCAAGTTGCTTAAAGCTAAGCGTGGCGTCAGGTGAAAATGCGTCACTGTTTATATAGCCGACAAGCGAATTCAGCAACTGACGCCCCTCCCTCGTTGACAAAGCCTTGTCGATATCGGCCATGACAAGGAGCAGCTTACCCTTGTCGACATTAAATTCCATCACAAGTCCCAACCGATGATTACGCTCAACATTGTCTATCACCTGAACCAGCGGGCGATAATCGGTGTCATTGAGTGCATCAAGTATCAGTGGATAGGAGTTCTTTACTATTCCATACCACTGCCATGAGGTGTGGTAATCGGTAGGGAACTGAGCCAGTGCCGGATGTGACGCATCGATAAGCAATCCCATTGTTCCCGGCGACACGGGGCGGTTGTTGCTCTCGCTGATGGTCTTGAACATCCTGTAGTTCCAATAATCGGTCATAAAGAGGCCGCCAACGGTGGTACTGTCGACAATGCTGCGTGAAGGTGCAAGAAGCACACGCGCTCCGTCACGTAACGCCTTGGTGACATCATCGGAGAGCGACGATGCTATTATCACATCACCGGCCGACAACTCTCCGCCTGCGGGATAGACCCAAAGTGGATAGCTGTTGGTTATGTCCGACCCTGCAAGCTCCAGCTTTAAATCCATGCGCCGCGCCTTGGATCTTGTGGCCAGCGGCACATTAATGCGTCCCACATCAAGCAGCCCCCTGCCCTCGGGGATAATCATGCGGCCATTCTCGACCGTCACATCGCCGTGACACAGCTTCCACACAAGAGTATCGCCCGCCAATGCACGATTGCCGTAATCGGCTACTGCCAAATCCACTTCAAGCACATCGCCTTCATTATAGGTGTAACGCGGCATCTCGGCAAGAAGCACCACCTCATCACACCATCGCCGCCACTCTTCGGGCGACACGAGTCCCTTGTTGTCCATAAATGCGTCGAGAACGCCCACAAGCGCGGTGCCCTGTCCGGGATAGTCCTGAAGGTCGAGCAACTGGAATCCGGCCATATCGGGCGTGCGGAGATTCATCTCGATGTCGGCGCGGTAAAGCTCAACGGCCCAAGCGCCCGAGGCTCGATGGAAGTCAAGAGCCTGACCGCCCAGCCGCGCAGCCTCAAGCCTTCGCTTGAACTCGGCAAAATTGTCGGGGCGCAACACTCCCGTGTATTTTGACATCTCGGCATAGTCGGGATATATCTGATACTGTCCGGTTTCATGTCCCACGACAGGCACGGGTGACAACTCGACGGCCTTCTGGAAATTCATAACCGTGTTGGGCGGCGTGTTGTTAAGGTAACCGCCTTCATCGGCATCATAGAAGCTGAATGAGGCACGAGTGTGGGTAGAGTAGCCATCGCCTCCGCCTACGCGGCATGTCACCATGAAATCCTCACCGTCGATGTGACCGTTATATCCGAGATATACATTGGAACCATAAGCATAGAGATGACGCGAGTCAATGCCGCGGAAAGTTTCTATGAATTCCGACATGACGGGTATTTCGCCCCAAAGTTCATTGCCAAGCGCAAACATAACGAATGACGGATGATTGCCATACTCCTCCTGTATCCTCTTCCCGTCCTCAAGCAGAAACTGCATCAGCTCCTCGGAGTCCTTGGAGAATACACCCCATATAGGAAGCTCGGGCTGCAGGTATATGCCTTCCATGTCGGCAGCCTCAAAACAGGCATCGGGAGGACACCACGAGTGAAAGCGCACGTGATTTAACCCGTAGTCCTTTATTGTGCGGAAATAGTCGCGCCATGAATCGACATCCATTGCCACGTGGGCCGTAAGCGGCCATACACAGGCATCATGCCGTCCGCGCAGGAATGTGACGGTGTCATTTATCGACATCTGCCGCCCCTTGGCCTTGAAGTCACGCAATCCAGCCTTAACCGATGCGGAATCGATGCCCGGAATTACAGCGGTGACGATGTGACGCACCGGAGTCCATTCGCTCCAGAGGCGTGCGGTGTCACCGAGGGCTACTACGGCCTCGTAACGCTTTACTCCGTCACGCAGCGGCAATGTCACACTACGGTCGCCGACTCCGATTGTCATGCTCTTACCGTTAAGTGACTTGTCACGCGACAAATCGGCCACAATCTTAAAGCTGCGTAAATCGACATCGGGCCACGCCGAAAGCGACGACACGTGAAGCGGATTGACCGACTGAAGCTCAATTCGTCCGATTATACCGTTCCAATTGGTCTGAGTCGACTCGGTGCAGGCGTGAGAACTCGACTTTATCTGTTCGGGGATAGCATCGCCGTTATCAACCATGACAGTAATGATGTGACGCCCCGGCGACAATGCCTCCGACAGGTCGTAACGATGAGGCGTCGACAAATATCGGCATGAACCAATCTTTACTCCGTCGACCCACACCTCCGACGGACGAGTGCGTTCAAGCATCAGTGTTATGTGACGGCCTTTCCAGTCGGTCGGAATGTCGACCGAACGGCTGTAATAGGCTTTGCCCGAAAATGTAGTGCGACGGGTAAGCTGAGTTGTTTCACCGTGATTGTCATTGATGACGCCCACCCCGTTGGTATCGGTCGTTCCGGGCAACTTCACCGTAATCGCCGAGTCACCGGCAAGCGATGTCGAAAATTTCCATTCACCGGCAAGATCGACAGTAGCACGCTGAGCATTTACACTGTTAAAGCATAGCGAAAAACCGCACAACAGCACGATAACACTGCATTTCAATCCATTCAAGAGATTCATCGGTTGGTCATATTGGTATCAGTTACAAAAATATAAATTTTATTTTAGATTTTTATCGGTTTGACTTAACTGATTGAAGAATAAACTTTTAGCGAATTATTTGAGAAATAGAGGTAACGATTTAGCAACTGTGTGAATTTCAGCGTTTTGCATTGCTGTGCTGTCAAATAACTCTCATTATTGCAAAGATACGATTTTTTTTCAAAATAGAAAATGTTTATGATTTTTTTTGTCTATATAGCTTTTAATTTATAATGTTAATTCTAATTTTTTGCTTTTCTTTTTGCTTGAATGATTGAATTTGAGTACCTTTGCAATAATATCACCTATACCATTGTTGATACCATAGTATAGGTAATATATTACATAATGTAAAAGCGTCATAGATGCTTTGTCTTGTGGCTTTCTGAAACCTGAGAAATTTCGAATTGTTGGTCATGGACAATGTCAGAAGTGAATGCTACGGGTATGTTAAATTGTATCCCGGAGTGTGCAGTGGGAGTATATAATACTCTCCGCACACTTTTATGGGAACGTGCAACATATTGGCGTGGGCAGACACTCCATTCGTTCACCAACAAGGTTTTCTCAGGACCTCAGAAGCGGACAAGTGGATGTGGAAGCCCACGTATTTTATTATGTAATTAAAATATTTTAATGTAAAAACGCCTTATTGGGTTTCTAAAGGCATAATAATTATTTTTATGAAAAAATATGTTTTAATTCTCGTGTCTCTTTTCATGATGGTATGCTCTGCCAACGCCCAAATTAAGGACGATATTCAGAAAAGCAAAGAACGTGCTGCAAAATTGCAAGTGTTGTGTGATGATTACAAGACATCAGGAAATGCAAATGTAGATGGCTATGGAGATGCAGTGAAGAATGCCGCAATTTTGGCTATTGCTAACAGTGTACAATTAGAAAACATGTACAAGCGACAAATTGGCGAAACCCAAGATGGTGTAACGGATGTCACGATTACTAAGCCTACTCTTGATGAATGGGTAACATTTGCAACAACTGTTGCGGGAGAAGCCGCAAGTATAAAAGCTGCAACTGATAAAGTTCAGGCGGCTGCTAACGAAGCAAAGAAAATGGCTGAAGAAGCTTCTAAGCAAAAGAATCCCATGAAAGCTGCGAAATCGGTAAAAGCAGCTAAAGCCGCAGCAGTCGTAGTAGAATTTGGCAATACTGCTACTCCAATTTTAGTAGAAGAAAGTGCGGCTCAAGCAAAGGCTGTTAAGGAAATTATTGAAACTCTGAAATCGGGTAAAAATCTATAATCAGAATCCGATTATGAGATTTATTATTACAATCATTATGACTGCGTGTATCTTTAAAGGATATGCGCAGTCAAATGACGATGACCGTCAAGTAGTAGGTGTCGCAGAATTTTCTTGTAACGAAAATAGCCCTTATACTGGATTGGTAACAGAAAAGGTTGTGGAAATGCTTACAAACAGTAAACGTTTCAGAGTTGTTGATCGTACCAGTCGTGAAAAAATAACACAAGAATTAGAGTTGCAAAAAAGCGAAGCGTTTATTGACAGTGAAAATCTTGTAGAACAAGATGTTGCTGTTGCTGCGGAAAAGATGATAACCGGAGAGATTGTCAAGATTCCTGTTTATCGTATGAAAAATAGGGATGGATCGGTAAGAGGCTACAAGGCAAGTGTTGCTTTTCAAATGAAAATTGTGGATGTGGCAACGGGGTTGAGCACAGAAGCAACCAGTTTTGAAGGAAAAGCAAGCGATGAGTGCCTCTCTCCAGAAAGTGCCGTTACGATGGCTATGATGTCTTTACAAGATAAAATGGCTGAATATTTTAGGATTAACTTCCCCATTACAGCTAAATTGATGAAGATAGAAAAAGAAAAAAATGGTGTGGCAGAAATTATCCTGATAAAAGCGGGTAAAAAGCATGGGATAAAAGTAGGGGATAAATTCAATGTTGAGGTGCTTGAAATTCTTGATGGAGAAATTCTACCTACAACTTTGGGAATTGCTACTGTGTTGGCATTAAAAGGAGAAGCCTATGCCGAATGCAAGGTTAGTAAAAAAGAAGGAAAAGCCATCTACGAAAACTTTAATGCAAATAAGCAAATCAAATGTTCTCTTATTATAAAATAACGGTTTAGATGAAGAAAATATTGATAATATGCCTAATAGTGTTGACCGCTATTCTTGAAGTTTCAGCACAATATCAAGTAAGTGTATTAAATGCGACAAAAGATGCTGTTTCAATGCGTTGTGTTGGTTATGGGAAAAAGGCTGCTATTGCCTCAATGGACGCAGAGTTATCCGCAATAAGGACTTTACTTTTTGCAGGAGCGCAGAACACTCAGCACAGTATGCCTCTTGTACAAGAAGATAAAGCCATCGTCGAAAACAAATACAGAAAGTTCTTTGATACTTTTTACAGTAAAGAATACCAAAACTTTGTAGAATCATCTATTATAGTTACTCCCTATGGGAAAAATGCATTAAAACAAAAATGTATAACATTAGATGTCTGCATAAGGGTGAACCAATTAAGAACTTATCTTGAAAACAATGGAATTATAAGAAAATTCGGTTTATAAAAACAGAGCGTATGAAAAAGAGTATGATACTACTGTTGACGGTATTTCTCAGTTGTATGGCATGGGCGCAGACCGCTACAGTCCAACCCAAAATAATGGTTATTCCATATACCAAACAAGGAGAAGATATTTCTCAAGTAATAGAAAATGATGTCAATAAAAGAATTGTATTAGCTAAAATACGTGAAGCTTTTGATAGTAGAGGATTTACGACCGTTGACTTTGCAGCAAAACTTAAATCTTTATCACGTACATCGGGATTGTCTCAAGACAGTCAATCTGATTTAAAATCAATGATTATCCAGCAATCGGGTGCGGATATATATGTGGAAGCAGAAATGGATATAGTTCTTTCATCTACTGGGAATAGTGTTAAAACAATACTTACAGCGTATGATATTTCAACTGGTGGCTCTCTCTCAAATAAGGTGGGAGAAAGTGGCAAATTTTACACAGATGATATTGGTAAACTTGGAGCAAAGGCTGTTGAAAAAGTCGCTGATGATTTTCTGGATATTATCCAAGTGAAATTTACAGATATAGTTAACAACGGGCGTTCAATCAATGTGGATTTCAGTTTTGAACAAACCTCCACTATTTCCATGTCAACTGAAATCGGAAATGAGGGTTTAACCTTGTCAGACCAGTTAGAACTTTGGATGAGTGAACACGCCTATAAAAACAATTATCATATACAAGGTACAACCGATAAAAGAATGATATTTGACGATGTGCGTATTCCATTGAAAGATAACAATGGGAATAATTATAATATCAACAAATTCGGACTCGAATTTTTAAAATTCGCAAGAAGTCTCGGGTTGCAGATTACTCGAAGCACTGCTAATAATACACTTGTAATAACATTTAAATAATGTCTTGCGATGAAAAAGATATCCTTTCTTTTATTGTTATTGGGATGTTTTTGCCTTGTTCATGCTCAAACGGATAATGTCTATATATCTGTAGCGATGCCAAGTGACTGTACCCTTGACAGTAATACAAAATCAATTCTCAAAAATAAACTTTTACAAATGCTTTCTGCAGAAGGTGTCGCAGGTACTGAATGTGGTGCTATCATTATAGTTCCGGAAGTCAATATAATTAACTCTAATTCTGTATATGGTGGAATGAGACAAATTTTGTCTGTAGAGCTTGGTATAACTGTAACTGTTAGGAACATGATAACAAATACAGTATTCAATACCATGCAAATTGCTTCTAAAGGTGAAGGCTATTCTGATAATGAAGCTAAACGTTCGGCTATCAATAAAATAGATGCACTTAATACTGATTATTCAAGATTTGTAGAAGCAACTAAATTAAAAATATCTGATTATTATAGGAATAATACAAGCGCTTTAATAGCCAAAGCTAATACTTTGGCTTCTCAGCAACTATTTGACGAGGCTCTTGCTTTACTTTCCACTTATCCCGAATCATTGCCCGGATATACAAAAGTTTCAAATGCAATGACATCCATATTCAAAAAATGCCAGACACAATATTGCAGTCAAATTTTACTATCAGCTCAAGCTGCTTATTCTAAACATGATTATACAGAGGCAGCAGAACTTGTTTCTATGATTGATGCACAAAGTAGTTGTGCTGAACAAGCTAAAGCTTTACTTAATTCCATAAAAAAAGGAATGGATAAGCAGTATAGTGATATAATCGCAATAGAAAAAGAGAAAATTCGTTCAGACGAACGTATCAAGTCTGCACAAATAGAAGCTATCAAAGACATTGCTACTGCATATTTCAAACGTCAAACAGAGTATATCTTCTTCTGGTAATTTATTCTTACTTAATATTCTATTGAAAGATACGGAACAGAAAAAACTGTGCCGTATCTTATTTTATTTATAATTTCATTCCCTTGCTTTTCCTTTGCGGTTGTATAGGTCGGCGTATGTTCTGCCTTAACTTCTTGAATTGCTCCTTGAACCACTCGGCAATGGGCTTTCGGTCAATGGCTAGAACCAATCTCGTCCCGTCCATGGGGTCTTTCACGACTTGAAACCCTGCCTTTTCGGTCGTGAATTTCCGTCCGTGTTCCTCCGAGTAGAGTTCCCCTGCATACTCCAACGGCTTGCCACTGACGAGCGTTGCGGTCTGCCTTTCATCGAACCCGACAAGGCGGCAAAAGTTTTCGATACGGAGCATTTCACGGAAATAGGGAAACCATGCCACCGCCTTTGCGATTACCGCTTTCAGAAACGATATTTCCTCCTTGTGCTTCGTTTCCTTGTCCGCTATCTCCCTGCGGTGCTTCCGTTCTACTTCCGCCATCTGTCGGCTGTGGTCTGCCTGCATGGTCTGTATTCTGTCTTGCAGGGCTTCGATGGTTTCCTCGTGGTCGGCTATCTCCCTATGCAGGACGGTGTTCTCTTTTTCCAATGTCTTGACCTTGTTACTGCCGAAAAGAGAACCGACGCTTTCGGCGATGTTGGCGGCTGCGGCGGTTGCCGCCCCTTTCAGCTTCTCGGTCTGTATTTCTTTTTTCGCCCGTCTTAGTTCCTCCTGCGCCGTTTCTTTTTGCAGTTGCAAATCCACCACCTCCGCTTTGAGGTTGTCGGCGAGTTTCTGTATATCCCGATAATACTGCTGCGTGGACTTGTGGCGAGCCTTTGAGCCGTCTATGCCTCTTTGCAGCCCGTATTTCGCCATCGCTTCGGCATAGGTATCTTGATAGGACTTCAATTTCAGCCGTGTCATAATATCATCTGCGCACAGCCTTACGGTGTCGGTTGGCTTCTTGCGGTATCGCCTCTTCGTCTGTTCCTCCCTTTTCCTGCGCTTGCGCTCTCCCTTGACGATGGGGACGAGCGTAACGTGTATGTGCGGCGTTTCCTCGTCCCTGTGCAGGTGAGCCGCCACGATGTTCTCCTTTCCGAACGTGTCTGCGAAGTATTTTAGATTGTCGGCGCACCACTCGTCCAAACGTCCCTCTTCCTCTATACGCTTCATGTCCTCGTGCGTTCCCGACACGTTGATGCGGATTGCCCGTACTTGGTTGCTTCCGATTTTGCGTGTCAGCCCCGCTTCTTCCAATCTCCGCTGTATAGCCGCCGAACGGTCTTTCACTCCGTCGGGGTATTCGATGAGCCTGCGGTTCAAGTGCGTGCGTGTGGGGTCGGCGTTCTTCGGAATGATGAAACGCTCGATATGTGCGGTCGTTCCGCTGTCGCTGCCGTGCGCCTTTTCCATGTGTAAAACTACGAAACCCATATATTCTTCCTTTCTTTTTTGGCTTGTGAAACAATGATTTTTTGTATCTTCGGGGGCGGCAAATGCCGTCCCCGATGGGGTGTGCAGAGGGGCTTGCCCCTTGCCTTATTGGGGAATTTTCAGCGATACGTAGTATTGCGGCTCGGAAAATTCCCTAATAAGCTACGGTATTTTCTCCGTAAATACCCTGCGGCGTGCCGTCCGTCTGCCTTTCTGCGGTGGCTGTCCCTGCCGTCTGCTTACCCGTATAACCCCACCTTATTATTTTTCCCTTTCGGTCGGTGATGGGCGGTGGGGCGGTCGTTTCCGTTTTCAAAGGCTCTTTTGCACGGGGCGGTCGAATACAAGGTTTTCCCGATAAATACGCTCGCAGCGAAGCGAGAGGAAGATTTATCGGGAAACGGCGCAGCCGCTTGACCTTTTAGCCGACATAAAGCCCCGTGCTTGCTTTGCCTTTGTAAACGGAAATGATTGCTCCGCTTTCCTCTGAAAAGAGAAATAGAACCTGCAATATATCACCATAGTGATAGGTTTGCATGTTGGTATGTTGGTATGTTGGTATGCTGGTATGCTGATATGTTGGTATGTTGATATATCATCATGCTTTCCAACGGCTGTTGGGTTTGCCGTCCGAAACAACCGACACGAATACCGTCGTTTTTTCTTTTCGCCCGTGTATAATCCTCTTTAATAATGCCTTGCGGACTTTCGCCGCCCCGAACGATTCGATACGGAAAGCGAGGGCGGCTATCGTTTCGAGGTTGTAAACCTCTGCGCTGTATCTGTCCGATATGCGGATAATGCGCTTTATGTCATATACGCTCAAAACTCCGCTTTTGCAGAGTGCCTTTATCCCTGCCCGAACCGTCGGGGCGATAACCCCGAACAGTTCGCAAATTTCCCGCTCGGTCATGGCGGTTGCACCTATATCGCTCGGCAGGGAGATATTGCCCCGCTCGTCCATCGTGATAATGTTCCTTTCTTCTTTCATCGGTATTCTGTTTTTAATTAGATGGCTCGGCAGATATTCTTCTCCATATCCTCCAACTTGTGCGACAAGTCTTCCATGTCCTGACTTATCTTCTGGGCGGTGATTTTGGCGTAAATCTGGGTGGTCTTTATGTTAGTGTGACCGAGAAGCCTGCTAACGGTTTCAATGGGTACGCCGTGCGATAAAAGTACGGTCGTAGCGTTCGTGTGGCGTGCCACATGGTAGGTCAAACGTACCTTGAAGCCACATTGTCTGCCTATCTCTTTAAGTATCTTGTTGCAACTTCCGTTACTCGGAACGGGGAAAACATGACCGTCCCTTGCCAGTCCCTTGTACTTCTCGATGATACGTTTGGGAACGTCCAAAAGGCGGATGTTCGATTCGGTGTTGGTCTTCTTTCTTCGGGTGATTATCCAAAGGTTGCCGTCGAAGAATGTTTGCAGGCGGTCGGTGGTGAGGTTCTTCACGTCCGAATACGCCAAACCCGTGAACACGGAAAAGACGAACAAGTCCCGTACAAGCTCGTGGGTGGCGTTCTTCATGGGTGCGTCCATGAGCGTCTGTATCTCCGTTTGGGTGAGGTAGCCCCTGTCCACGCTTTCGGGAGAGTTGATATATCCGGCAAAGGGGTTGAACGGTAAACGCCCGTCGTTCCTCGCTATCGAAACGATGTGTTTCAACGCAATCATGTAGCCCCATACGGTATTGGTGCGGCATTTCTTCTCCGTGCGCAGAAAATACTCGAAGTCGTTGATAAACGTAAGGTTGAGTTCCTTTAACGGAATATCCTCACGCTTGTAGGTATGGGGCAAAAACTCCCTAATGTGGTTACAGACCGTCCGATAACGGGTAAATGTCCCCTGCGCCCTGCTGTGCCCGACTTTCTTCTCAAACTCGGCGTTGTGCTGCTCGAACAGCTTCAGCAAGGTTTCCTGCTTGATGCCGATACCGAGATAGGTGTCTTTGAGTTTGGCGGCGGTAACATAACCGTCCGTCTGCATCAGTTCTTGGTAGCGGCGGTTTACCTCAACACGGATTTTATCTACCGCAAGGTTGATTCTCTGCGCTTCGACGCTCTTGCCCGAAGCACGGCTGTTCTTCACGTCCCATAACCGTGGGGGAACATCCATCTTGCAACTGAACTGTTTAATCTCGCCGTCCACCGTGATACGGCACATCAGAGGCAGGTTGCCGTTCGGCTTCTCGCTGCCTTTCTTCACGTAAAATAATACCTTGAATGTACTTCGCATAACTCGCTCCTTTTTTGGTTACAAAATTAGTTCTTAGTGAGTTACCGACAGCTATGTAAATCAACGCAAAACGCAGAAAAAGAACCTTTTAGCAAGAAATCTGCCCCCGTTACGGGAGTAACGAGGTGGTAACTGAACTTCTGCACCGTTTGGCTTTGAGGTGGCATTTCGTTGGCTCTGCCCTACAGAAAAACAAAGCGTAACGAACGCTCTGTCAGCTAATTCGCTACGCTTTGCTCTAATTTACTTTTTCGCTATGTGTTTATTTTACAATAACGTGACCGGCTTCGGGCAAATGAACAGCCCTTAACGCGATATATAATGCTTAAAATCGGGTTCATATACGCCTGAACCGTCATTTTAACTAAAAATGGAGGGTTAATTTTTCAACTTCAATTCTTAAAATGGAATTATGCACTAACATAATTACCTAATTAACACCGCATTAACCCATTGTTCACGAGTGTCGGTGTTTTTTAGATTTATTATAGTATTTAATACGCTCGTTTTCAAAACTTTGAAGTAATTTTGCATCAGCTTGAAGAAAGTCATATACTTAGAAAACACAGTCACTCATTTTGCCATGATGAGCTTCAACACTCCACGTTGATTATCAGCTTTTCATATCAAAAAAATCGTCACTCTATATTAACTACATCTACTCGGGTGTGGCTGTAAGTTCTAAGCAACAACAAAAATTGTTGACAGTTGGCAACATTTTGTTAGACAACAAGAAATATATACTTGAATTTTGGTTATGAGGGAGTGTGCTTCTGTGAAGAAGTGCACTTTCATTTTATACTAATGGCAATATTTCGTAAATTTGCAATGTATAAACAACAATATTCAATCCTCAACACTTGACAATTATGTTTTCAGGAATTGTAGAAGAAGCCGCTAAGGTCACAGCCATCAAGCGCGACGGCGGCAATGTGCACTTGACACTCACATGCTCGTTTGTCGACGAGCTAAAGATAGACCAGTCGGTATCGCACAACGGAGTGTGCCTTACCGTAGTGTCGCTCCCCGGCGACGGCATCTATACCGTCACCGCCATACAGGAAACTCTAGACCGCAGCAACCTCGGCGACCTGAAGCCCGGCGACCTCGTGAACCTTGAGCGCAGCATGCTCATGAACGGCCGTCTTGACGGACACATCGTTCAGGGACATGTCGACTGCACGGCAGTGTGCGACGACATCGAGGATGTCGACGGCAGCCGCTACTTCCGCTTCCGTTATACGGTGAATCCCGAAATGGCGCGTCGCGGCTATGTTACGGTCGAAAAGGGATCGGTGACAGTGAACGGCGTCAGCCTTACGGTGTGTGACTCGGAAATCGACTCATTCCGCGTGGCCATAATTCCCTACACATTCGAGCACACCAACTTCTGCAAAATCGAGAAGGGCACCAAGGTCAACATCGAATTTGACATAATAGGCAAATATCTTAGCCGCCTGATGGAGGTGAGCCGTTGACGCAATGGAACGCAAGGGCATAGCTGTTTACTGCGCATCAAGCGCCGACATAGACAAGACATACTTCGCCACAGCCCGTGAGATAGGTCGTGGAATAGCGTTACGCGGCTACGATGTAGTGTGCGGAGGAGGCTGCATGGGACTTATGGCCGCAGTTATCGACGGAGCGCTTGAGGCCGGAGGCAATGCCATTGGCGTGCTGCCCCGATTCATGATGGAGCGCAACTGGAATCATCAGGGGCTCTCACGCACTATCGTCACCGAATCGATGCACGAGCGCAAAGAGTGCATGGCCTCGCTATCGTGTGCAGCAATAGCACTCCCCGGAGGCGTGGGAACACTTGACGAGTTATTTGAAATAATAACATGGCGTCAGCTCGGCCTTTACGACGGCAACGTGGTGATACTCGACGACCACGGATTCTACTCGCCGCTGCTCAATCATCTGCAACACACCGATGAGCAGCACTTCATGCGTCACGGAAGCCGCACTCTTTGGAAAGTGGCAGAAACACCCGAAGAGGCCCTTGACCTTGCCCTCACCGACAATGAGCTTATAAACTGATACGATACCGACGATGCAGCAGGATTATTCACGCCCGTTTGACACCCAGTGCCACTATATAGATTCGCCTACAGCGGTTGACGCCGAAGGCCTGTATAGCGGCGTGACCGCCTATTCGCTCGGCGTGTCGGCCGATACACGACCCGAACTGCCGGGCTACAACTCGGGTGTGCTGTGCATAGTCATAGCCATGCTCCTGCTCGTCATCTTCAATGTCAAGCACTACGCACTCTTTTTCAAGACAATGTCGCAGAACCTGCTGTCGGTGCGCGAGCGTCCCAATGCCTTTGACGACCACACACTCAACGAAACGCGAATCATGGTCGTGCTCGTAATCCAGGTGTGTGCATGCGAAGCAATACTCATATTCTCTGGACTGCTGCTTGCCGGCATCGAAATTCCACCCAACCGATTTCCGGTTGTCATAGGACTTCTTACCGGCGGGACGCTAATATATTATCTTTTGCAGCTTCTCGCCTACGGCACGATAGGTTATGTGTTCACTGACGCCACCGGAGCATCGCAGTGGCTGAAGGGTTTCAACGCCACGCAGGCGCTTCTCGGATTCCTGCTTCTCGTGCCCGCTCTCGCCGTGCTCTTTTATCCGGCAGCGGCATTAAGCCTCATTTCCATCAGTGCGCTGCTCTACATTTTGGCTCGTATTGTGTTTATTTGTAAGGGTTTTAGAATTTTTTACCACAATTTTCCATCCTTGCTTTATTTTATTTTGTACCTTTGCACCGTGGAAATAATTCCGGTGTTATTAGTGTACCGGGGCGCATTTTCACTATGTCGTTTATTATTAAATTAGCCAATCCTCATAAGCCCCTAAAAGAGTGAAAGTAAAAAAAGTACTTGTTTCACAACCGAAACCTACCTCTGATAAATCCCCCTATTACGAAATCGCTGAAAAATACGGTGTCGAAATAGATTTTCGCCCTTTCATAAAGGTTGAAGGACTGAGTGCAAAAGAATTTCGCCAGTCACGTATAACAATATCTGATTTTACAGCGATAATATTCACCGCACGCACAGCGGTAGACCATTTTTTCCGCCTTTGCGAAGAGATGCGTTACACCGTACCCGATACGATGAAATACTTCTGCACTACCGAATCGGTAGCCAATTACCTGCAAAAGTACATTCTCTACCGCAAGCGCAAAATTTTCTTTGTAAACACAGGCAAGATAGACGATCTTCTTCCCTATCTGCTCAAACATAACAAGGAGCGTTTCCTCTACGCGATAAGCAACGTTCACAAGGAGGACCTGAACATCCTCGACCACAACAACATCAACTACACAAAGGCAGTGATGTACCGCACGGTGAGCAACGATTTCGGCCCCGATGAACCGTTTGACTACGACATGCTGCTCTTCTTCAGCCCGTCGGGAATCGACTCTCTGCTCAAGAACTTCCCCAAGTTCAAGCAGGATGAAATCAAGATAGGATGCTTCGGTTCAACCACAGCTCAGGCTGTGCGCGATGCAGGACTCCGACTTGACATGGAGGCCCCCACAACCAACGCTCCGTCGATGACTGCAGCCCTTGATCTCTTCCTTAAGGAGGATGCCGCACAAGAGGCTTAAGCCATCGCCAAATACAAACGAAACAAATAACAAAACAGATAACAAAGCCGTTAAATTCATCGTCATGGTGCATTTAACGGCTTTTAAAGAAAAGACCGAAACCCATGTCATTACGGCTCTATAAACGCGAAAAGCTATGTTCGGTGACAGCTATAGAGAATCTGTTTGCCCGCAAGGAGGGCAACGGTTCAGCTATGGCCTATCCGCTGCGTGCCGTGTGGCGTGTGAGCGAGCGTAACGGCGCATCGGTACAATTCCTGATATCCATACCCAAGAAGCGACTGCGCCACGCCGTAGACCGCGTGACAATGCGCCGACGGGTACGCGAGGCCTATCGCCTCAACCGCAATGAGCTTACCCTTCCCGAAGGGGTAAACATCGACATGGCTTTCATATATGTAGCCGATTACCTGCAACCCTACAGCCGCATAGAGAGCGCCGTGATAAAGGCACTCAACAAGATTTCGTCAACATTTGTGACCGAAAAGCAATGATAAAGCGACTGATTACGGGATTGCTGATACTCCCCATACGTTTTTATCAAGGCGCCATATCGCCTCATTTCCCGCCTTCGTGCCGATATTCGCCGACATGCAGCCAATATGCAGTGGAGGCGTTGCGTAAACACGGCCCGATAAAGGGACTGTGGCTTGCCGTGCGCCGCATTTTGCGCTGTCATCCTTGGGGAGGCAGCGGATATGACCCGGTACCATGAAAATTCTCGATATACACACCCACGATGCGAGCCGCGAAAATGCGATAATAAACCTCAGCAAGGAGGTGACGCCGCAACCGGGGAAGCTCTATTCAGCAGGAGTGCACCCGTGGGACACCGACACTCCCGATGCCGACAAGGCAATCGACCGGCTTGAAATAGAAGCCGCGTCACCGTTCATTGTAGCCATAGGTGAAGCCGGACTCGACCGTCTGCGCGGAGCCGACCTTGACCGACAGATGCAATTTCTGCGTCTTCAGCTCGAGATAAGCCGGAAGACGCAGAAACCGGTAATACTTCATATTGTAAAGGCTTTCGCCGAAATCATAAGACTACATAAGGAACTGAAGCCCGAAGAGCCTTGGATAATACATGGATTCCGAGGCAAGCCCCAACTCGCCAGGCAGCTTGTCGACGAAGGATTCTACCTGTCACTCGGCGAGCGGTTTAACAGCGAGTCGGCTTCGGTGATTCCATCAAGCCGCCTATTGGTGGAAAGCGACGAGAGTCAGCTGCCCATTGAACAGATAGCCGCGGCATTTCCGCAACTCGACCCCGCGCTTCCTTACAGGCTTCTTAGAGCCGGTTCTTAATCTATGATGTCGAAGCCTGTGTATTTGCGAAGACATTCAGGGATGACGATTCCCTCGGGTGTCTGATTGTTCTCGAGCAATGCTGCCATGATGCGGGGCAATGCAAGAGCCGAACCGTTGAGAGTGTGGCACAAGCGTGTCTTCTTGTCCTCGCCGCGATAACGGCATTTGAGTCGATTGGCCTGATATGTTTCAAAATTTGAAACCGACGAAACCTCAAGCCAGCGCTTCTGAGCGGCAGAGAATACCTCGAAGTCAAATGTGATAGCCGAAGTAAACGACATGTCACCGCCACAAAGACGAAGTATGTGCCAGGGCAATCCAAGTTTCTCAAGCAATCCTTGAACATGGGCTTTCATCTCCTCAAGAGCGGCGTAGGAGTTCTCGGGCTTCTCGATGCGCACGATCTCCACTTTGTCAAACTGATGCAGGCGGTTAAGTCCGCGCACATCCTTACCGTAGCTGCCGGCCTCACGACGGAAGCATGCCGAGTAGGCACAATTCTTAACCGGGAGCTGAGAGTCGTTGAGTATGACATCGCGATAGAGATTGGTTACGGGAACCTCAGCGGTGGGGATGAGATAGAGATTGTCCTCATTAACATAGTACATCTGTCCCTCCTTGTCGGGCAGCTGACCTGTTCCGTAGCCCGAAGCCTCGTTCACAACATAGGGGGGTTGCACCTCAAGATAACCGGCCTTACCGGCTTCGTCAAGGAAGAATTGGATGAGAGCGCGCTGCAAGCGGGCACCCTTTCCGAGATATACCGGGAATCCGGCACCTGTAATCTTTACACCGAGGTCAAAGTCGATGAGATTGTACTTTCGGGCAAGCTCCCAGTGAGGCAGAGCATCCTCGGGAAGGTCGGGCATGGGACCGCCGGTCTTTTCAACCACATTGTCGGCTGCCGTTTTTCCTTCAGGAACCATGTCACACGGTACATTGGGAACTGAAAGCAATATGTTGCGGATTTCATCCTCGGTTGCTGCAAGCTGCTCGGCGATGGCTTTCTGCTCGTCCTTCAAAGCGGCTACGGCAGCCTTTGTCTGCTCAGCCTCTTCACGAGCGCCATCCTTCATGAGTTTGCCTATTTTTGCGGCGAGTTTGTTAAGTTCGGCCGCTTTGGTGTCGTTGGTGAGCTGGCACTGACGACGCTTTGCATCGAGTTCAAGAATGCGGTCAATAGTTTCTTGAGCATCGAATCCCTTAACGGCAAGTCGCTTTACGATGCGTTGGGGATCTTCCTTTATTTGCTGTATTGTAAGCATATAGTGATATATTATTTTTCTTGCACAATTAGGCGAGAAGCTCCTTTACCTTAGCCGAAATGGCACGGCCGTCGGCACGACCGGCAAGAGCCTTTGAGGCGACGCCCATCACCTTACCCATTTCCTTGGCCGATGTAGCACCCACCTGCGAGATGATCTTACGCAACTCTTCGGCAAGTTCCTCATCGCTAAGCTGCTTGGGCAGATACTCTTCGATAACAGCAACCTGAGCAAGCTCGTCGCCGGCAAGGTCGGCACGATTCTGACTGCTGTATATCTCGGCGCTTTCACGACGCTGCTTCACCATCTTAACAAGGATTTTCACGGCTGCATCATCAGTAAGAGTACCGTCAGCACCCTTGGCAGTCTTGGCTTCCAAAAATTCTTTCTTTACACCGCGCAATGTTTCCAGACGAACGCGGTCTTTTGCGAGCATGGCCGACTTTATATCGGCACTGATTCTATCAAAAAGGTCCATATCCGTGATAAATTTAGGTGCAAAAATAACGATAAAATGCGAGATAGGGAAAAATATCATCACAGAAATAACCGATTATTAACTTAGACCCAACCAATTGTCACACAATGCCCGACATGGGAAATTAAAGAGGGAGCAAAATCGTGCCAAATACGGAAGTGAAATCGTGCCAAGTACGGAAGTAAAATCGCGCCAAATACGGAAGCAAAATCGTGCCAAGTACGGAAGTGAAATCGTGCCAAGTACGGAAGTAAAATCGCGCCAAATACGGAAGTAAAATCGTGCCAAGTATGGAAGTGAAATCGTGCCAAGTACGGAAACAAAATCGTGCCAAGTACGGAAACAAAATCGCAAAATATTTGTTTATTCAATTGAAATATAGTACATTTGCAGGCATAAAGCAAAAACGATGGACGACTACAGAAAAAGAATAATCGACAACATACTAAAAGACGAACTGGATGCCATGGGAGCCGTAGTATTGGAAGGCCCCAAAGCTTGCGGAAAAACCACCTCGGCACAGCAAGCATCAGGCAGCGTAATATATATGGACGACCCACTTAGGCGCACCCAGTATCTTCAGATGGTAGACACCGACATGAATTACATTTTGTCGGGAGCCACACCACGCCTTATCGACGAATGGCAGATAGCCCCCAAAATATGGGACGCCGTGAGATTTGAAGTAGACCATCGAAGAAAAGACGGTCAATTCATACTCACCGGCTCGGCCGTACCGCCAAAAGAGGACAAAGAGCTGATGAAGCACTCAGGGACAGGGCGCTTCTCATGGCTGAGAATGAGGCCGATGTCGCTGTGGGAATCATCGGACTCATCGGGTGATGTAAGTCTGTCAAGCCTCTTCAAACAGTCGGACGACACACCGATAAGGGGACAAAACCGACTGGCACTTTACGACATAGCATTCATCATGTGCCGCGGCGGATGGCCCAAAGCCGTAGACAAAGGCATGAACAAGACCGCATTGCGTCAAGCCATAAACTACTACGAGGCAATTGTGAGGATAGACATCTCACGAGTTGACGATGTAGAGCGCGACGAGCACAGGACACGCAGAATAATGCGGTCATACGCCCGTCATCAAGGAGCACAAGTGAGCGCAAAGACAATTCTGGACGACATCGCCGAAAACGACACCGTTGAATTGAGCGACAAGACCGTCTACTCCTACATCAACGCGCTGAAGAGCATATTTGTAATCGAGGACATGCCGGCATGGAATCCGAATCTGCGAAGCAAATCGGCGATACGAAGCTCCGACACCCGATACTACTCCGACCCGTCCATTGCCTGCGCGGCACTCGGGCTCGGCCCCGACGACCTGATAAACGACCTGAACACTTTCGGACTACTGTTTGAGTGCTTGTGCGTAAGGGATCTAAGGGTTTATACACAAGCGCTGGACGGAACCGTGTATCATTTCCGCGACAAAACGGGTCTTGAGTGCGACGCAGTAGTTCACTTGCGCAACGGCAGCTACGGACTTGTAGAGATAAAATTAGGCGGTGATAAGCTTATCGACGAAGGCGCGAAGAGCCTGCTCACCCTGAAAAGCAGAATCGACACGACAAAGATGGAGGCTCCGTCGTTTATGATGGTGCTGACCGCAGTGGGCGATTATGCATATCGACGCACCGACGGAGTATTGGTTGTACCCGTCGGTACCCTCAAGGATTGATTGTCACAGCACACCCTTGACACTTATTCCCGAAAGACGGGGAAGGGTTGCACCCGGCTTAAAGGAGAGTCGCAGAAAACGTACGCGCATGTCTGACGCTTTAACATCATCGACCGGATGCCATGTCACGTTGTCGGCCGAAGCCTCCATAACGGGATTGCACTCATGTCCGTCGACAAATTCAACATTGACATCACGCAACAGCAATCCGCGCTCGGTGTCGAGAGTGAACGACGGATTATTGTCGGACGCGTCAGGCTGCCAATATGTGTGCCGGTTGCCGTCGGCAGCATAACCCGCTGCATGTCCGGCTGCGGCGCTTGAAGCAAACGTGGGGCTGTTCACCCCGAATGTAGCCAACCGCTCACCCTTGTCACGCACATAACGCACATAGGGACGAGGTGAAACCGCATGACATGACGCGTCATATTCAGGCCCGTCTTTAAATTTAAGAGATATACGCTTTGACGGCAGTCCCTCCGACCGAGCCTCAACCACAGTATTGCCTTGCTGGTAAGCGCGAAGGGTTATGGCCGCCTTGCCTTCGATAATAGGAATGTCGGTGCCGTTGCTGAATGTAATTGCGCGTCCGGTTGGGAACTCTCCGGGCCCTGAAACAATTTCGAGAGTGACATCGGGCGAAGCGGTCACTTCATTTCCCTCTCCGTCAAGAAGCGTGACAAGCAGATGTATGTCATCGGTGCCGTCAGTCGACGCTTCGATTGACGACGGTGTTATGGCTATGGATACGGGCGCGTTGTCAACTGGCCATTCAGGAGGAGCGATGCCGCCGTATTCATTGCGATACCAGTACCATGAGCGCTTGGGAATGCGGAAGTAGTCGATTATGCCCATGTTGCCAAGAGCCGGGCCGAAGATGCTGCCATGGTCAAATGCGCACCATATAGCCTGTCCGCTTCGCCAATCATGTCCGCGCCAATGGTCGTCCTTCCAAAGGTCGCCCCACCCCGGATCATATTTTCCGGGGCGAAGGGTCGCCGTCACGCCATATTCGCTGACGAAATTGGGTATTCCGGGGTTCAGGAAATCAGCAATCGTGCCTCCGTCGCCGTTATATCCTGCAATATCGCCCAAGAAGTCTATTCGATCATCTCCAAGCGGTCGTTGTGCGCCGCCTATTGCAGCGGGGCGCGTCGGGTCAAGCTTGTGCGACAGTTCAACCATTCTTGTCAACAGTTTCTTTACGCCCGGCAATGTTCCGTCGGCGCAGAAAAACGGCTCGTTACACATGCTCCAGACAACTATTGAGGGATGATTGCGGTGAATGCGTATCATCTCGGCAAGCTGATCCAATGCACTCTGCTCAAACTCCTCACAATCCTTTTCTACAATAGGATAGCTGCTTGCCGTCCACGAACCATCGTCCTTCGGTCCGGCGGTAGCCCAGTACGGAGCTTCCGACCAAAACAGAAGGCCCATTTCGTCGCATGCTTTCAAATAGGCCGGAGAGTGTGGATAGTGGGAACCTCTTATAAAATTGAATCCCGCCTCCTTAAGCATAGCCACATCGCGGCGATGAGCTCCATCGGGAACTGCGTCACCCCAGCCGGCCTGGTCCTGATGAGCATTAGCTCCTTTTATCACATAATGCTCACCGTTAAGGAAAAATCCACGGTCGGCAGTCCATTCAAACCATCGGAAACCGAAGTCGGTAGTGACATTGTCAATCTCACGCGAACCTTTGTATATCTTTGTATCGACCGAGTATAGCACCGGAGTCGACGGATGCCATAAACGAGGCGATTTCACGTTGTCAAACGACTGCTTGACAATCGTCAACGAATCTCCCGAAAGCATGACCCTGGACAGGCACTCGCCTATGGCATTGCCTTCGGGCGACTTCAAAATCGACTTAACGGTGTATTCACCTTTCTCGGCTCGCGTATTGGCCAATTCAACATCAACGTTGACCGACGCCGACTTACCGCCGGAAGCCTTAAGGCCATCGGTTGTTACACCTACTCCGTACCATGCCACATGTACGGGCGAGCTCTTTACCAATCTAACGTTACGGTATATGCCACCGCTGAACACATGTTCTCCTCCTCGGGGTGCGAGGGTCGGTCGCCAAAGATTGTTGACACGCACAGCCACGACATTGTCGCCCTCATGCAGAAACGGAGTCATGTCGACATTAAAACCGGTGTATCCGCCTCGATGCACTCCGGCCTTTTGTCCGTTGACATATATCTCAGCCTCCTGAAACACTCCGTCAAAGTCGAGCGACAAAACGCCTTCCAGCTCTTTCTTGTCAACTTTGAAATTCTTGCGATACCATCCGTAACCTTCATAGAAGTCGGTCGACAGGAAATATGGAATGCTAAACGAATGGGGCAAACCGATGTGCTGCCAGTCAGAGTCATTAAAATCGGGATGTTCGGCGCCGGCGACATCGCCCGACTCATAACGCCAGTCGCGGTTGAAATTATCAATCACTCGCGATGCACTGCAATTAAGTGACGCAATAATAAGAAATAGCCAAAGGATGTTTAGTCGCATAAGCAATAATGTGTATTTACAATCCTATTTAGTTTTAACCATGGTATCCAAAATGAAGTCTATGATTCCTTTGGTAGCCTTTTCGTGATGCTCATAATAGGGGAATCCGTGTGTGCCGCCGGGAATCATCAGCTTGGTGCAGCGGGTATATGTGTCGGATGCCTTATCCATCATTCCTCCGGCTGTCACGGGGTCCTTATCGCCATACACGATAAGCACATTTCCCTTATATTTTCCTGTCATGTCAAGGATATTCATGCCGTTGATTTTGGCATAATAATCACGACCGAGTTTCATGCCCATCACATCCTGAGGATTACCGTTGTCGGCATCAAAACGCTTAAGCTGAGCCGGAGCGGTTGCCGGGATAGACAATGCGGGATATACAAGAACAACCGACTTGAACATATCGGGATTTACTGCCGAGGTGAGAGCCGCAACAAGTCCTCCCTGGCTGCAGCCAAGAAGAGCGACGCGCTCGGGATCAACGAAGTCCCACGACTTCACAGTGCGGGTTATGTCCTCGACATTATCCTTCTCGGTGAATATTGTCATGTCGGTAGTGGCACCTTCGCTCTTGCTGTTGTTGCCACCGCCGCAGAAGTCGAATATGTAACTTGCCACACCGTGCATGGCAAGACTCTCGGCAAAAGCCTGAGGCTCGCCGTGACTGCTGTTGTAGCCGTGGGCCATTACGACCAGCGGCTTCTTTGCCTCAGCGGTGTTGGGGATGTAGACCTTTCCCCAGATATCCTTGCCGTCACGACTCTTGCAGTGCTTTTCACGCACCGTGAAGGGATCGTTGACGGGAGCGTCGAAGTTCTTTGCCTTCATCGTATAGTCGGGGAAGTCGTCAATGCGGTTTTTCAGGAACACATCAAGCTCTTCAGGCTTATTCTTGAACTGCCATGCAAGCCAAGCGCGGGCCAGTCGCGAGCATGAGCCGCCATATTGTTCATGGAACGTACCTCCGTGTCCGGCTCTCAGATGATTGGCAAAAGCCACGGGTACGTTATCGATGTTGGCATAGTCTATTTCAGCGTTAGCATAGGCCATGTCACCGTCACCTCCGGCGATGTAAAGGATGGGGCCGTGCAGATTTTTCAACGACTCCTTGGAAGCATCGGCCATAGATATGTTTCCCATGCCCGAATTGAACATGATGCAGGTTTTCACGTGCTTGTCAGCGCAGTTGGCAAGAGTCTGGGCACCTCCGCAGCTATGTCCGCCAAACACTACCTTTTCGGTGTCAATGCCCTTATAGTAGTCACTGCCCTTCTTGCCGGTCTGAGCCTCGGCCCATTCAATGGCACGTATCATGTCGATGTTGGGCGATGTTTTCAGCTCACGGTCATTGACGCTGTCCTGCATTTCGCCGAGTGCGACAACCATGTATCCATAGGATGCGATGTCATTGAGCATCCTTTCATAAGGGAGCGAGGTATCGTGACATGCTCCGTTGGCAAATACAAACAGAGGCAAAGCCGCACCCTCGCCTTTCACGGCACCGTCGATGTCGCATGGACGATAGACTACAAATCCGGGCAATGTCGGTTCGGAAATAGCCTCAGCCTTGTAAGGGCCGCTGCCGCCGTTGTCAATTACTTTTCGTGAAGGCGCTGCGAATGTCGTAACACACAACGATATGAGCGCTAAACAGGTAATAAATCGTTTCATATTTGTGATAATGTTTGATTTAAATGTAAAATTATAATTTATTTTGGTATTTACACGCTATACTTATAAATTTTTGCGCTTAGAGGTAAAATGCGTATTTTTGCAGTAAATAATTATTGATTATGAAAATAGCCCTTATAGGATACGGCAAGATGGGCAAGGCGATAGAGAAAATAGCCTTGAGCCGAGGACATGAGATAGTGTGCAAGATCGACATCGACAATCAGGACGACATGGATTCGCCCCTTTTTGCGTCGGCCGATGTAGCTATAGAGTTCACCACACCCGCCACCGCGGTGGCCAACTACAAGCGTGCATTCGCCCAGGGAGTGCCCGTAGTTTCGGGAAGCACCGGCTGGCTTGAGAGCATGCCCGAGATAAAGTCGATGTGCGACCGCGGTGAAGCGACTTTCTTCTGGACCTCCAACTTCTCGCTCGGCGTCAACATATTTTTTGCCGTCAACCGTTACCTTGCGGCGATGATGAGCGGATTTCCGCAGTATCACCCCTCGATGACCGAAATCCACCACATCCACAAGCTCGACCATCCGAGCGGCACGGCCATAACCCTTGCCGAAGGCATAATAGCCAAAGACAACCTCATCAAGTCGTGGAGCGAGGATGACGACGCTGCCGATGTGCTGCGCATCGACCACGTGCGCGAAGGCGAAGTGCCCGGCACCCACATAATCAAGTGGGACAGCGAAGTCGACACCATTACTATCGAGCACTGCGCCAAGAGCCGCGAAGGCTTTGCGCTCGGTGCGGTAATCGCTGCCGAGTGGACTGCGGGTAAGAGCGGATTCCTTACGATGGACCAACTTATGCACGGCCTCATCGCCGACTCACATCTGCTCGATTTGATAAAATAACATCCCTACGTTACGATGGCTGAAAACAATCAATCCTTTGCCGACGACCTGCGTCGGCGCATACGCGAAACCAAGACAACGCGCTGGATACGCTTCACGATAGTAGCCCTCATCTTCATAGCATGGGTGGCATGGCTCGGCAGCTGGTGGGTACTCATATTCCTGCCGTTGCTCTTTGACATATACATAACGGGCTACATCCCCTTCACATGGTGGAAGAAGAGCAAAAACAAGAGCGTGAGGGCCGTGATGAGCTGGGTCGATGCAATCGTCTATGCACTGATATTGGTCTACTTCGTATTCACATTTGTAGGGCAGAACTATCAGATACCATCATCGTCGCTTGAGAAGTCGCTTCTCGTGGGCGACTACCTGTGGGTAAACAAGATGGCCTACGGCCCGCGCGTGCCAATGACTCCGGTGCATTTCCCGCTCGTGCAGAACACGCTCCCGGTCATCAACACCAAGAGCTACACCGAGTGGCCCAAGTGGGGCTACAAGCGACTGAAGGGGCTGGGCAAGGTGGAGCGCGGCGACATTGTCGTGTTTAACTTCCCGGCGGGCGACACGGTGACAACCAAGGTTACCAATCCCGACTACTACACGCTCGTGGAGATGCTCGGCCGATTTGCAGTGCATAACAACAAGGAGCAGTTTGGCGATGTGATATACCGCCCTGTCGACCGTCGAGAGAACTATGTGAAACGCGCCGTAGGACTGCCCGGCGAGCGCATAAATATTGTTGACGGAGTGATCTACATCAACGGGGAGGCTATCGAGCAGCCCGAGAACGTGCAATTCAACCACTTCTTCCAGGTGCGCGGCGGATTGACTCCCGATGACTGGGACCGCCTCGGCATCAGTGTCGACGACCGTAACCAGGTGCCGGTGAATCCCGCCGACATCGCAAACATAACGGCACTCGGATTCTCGGTCAATCCCGACGGCACAGTGCCGCCAATATATGTGGCACCGCTCACTCCGGCAATGAAGAGCGCCCTCGAAGCCGACAACCGCGTGACAAAGGTGATGAAGGTGCCCGCCTCGGAGCAGGTGGCCATGTTCCCCGCCGGCGCATCGGAGGGCTGGACCCGCGCCGACTACGGCGAGCTATGGATTCCCGCCAAGGGAACGACAATCGACCTTACGCCCCGCACATGGGCTATGTATGAGCGCTGCATCCGCAACTATGAAGGCCATGACGACGCCTACATCAAAGACGGCACGGTCTATATCGACGGAAAACCGGCCAAGACCTATACATTCGGCATGGACTACTACTTCATGATGGGCGACAACCGCGACAACTCGGCCGACTCGCGCTACTGGGGCTTCGTGCCCGAGGACCACATCGTGGGCAAGCCGTGGAGAGTAATCGTGTCGTTTGACAAGGACAAGAGCATTTTCAACGGCGGAATACGCTGGAACCGCATTCTTAAAGCCGCCAACCCCGACAAGCAGTGACATCGCCCCTTATACGATACCCCGACACTACATTGGTGCTTCCGCCGGTCTACTGCGGAAGCATCCGCTATTATGCGGCTATGGCAATGTATGGTGCGGTGACAATCGACACGCAGCGGCGATTTAACAAGCGGGCCAAGGAGTGTCACCGATGCACCATCGAGGGCGCCAACGGAGTGCAGCGGCTCACCGTGCCGCTGGAGAAGCCCACAGAATGGCACTCGACAAGAGTGTGTGACGTGAAGGTGTCGAGCCACGGCGACTGGTGGCACGTGCATTGGGGTGCAATATTTTCGGCCTACGGGCGCACTCCCTTCTTTGAATATTACGCCGACGACCTGATGCCGGCATTCAGCGGCGACATAGATAGCCTTGTTGAGCTTGACGCGGCCATTGACCGATTCTGCCGCAACGCTCTCGGCATCAATCCGCGCGAAGTGACACTTGACGATGCTACATCCACGCTGCCTCAAATGCGTGATGTGGAGTATTATCAGATATGGGCTTCGCGCTACGGCTTCACACCTGGGCTGAGCGTGCTCGACCTTATATTCAACATGGGCCCCGAAGCGCCTCTCGTGCTGAAGGCGATGCAGCCTTAAAATTCATCGGGCGACACTACAATGTCGCAGCTGTCGCCGGTCAGCGCGCTCCTGTATCTTATTACAAGGTTTGCACCGGCCGCCATAAGAATTTCCTTGAGATCGTCAGCCTCGATTTGCGACACAGTATCGCTTTTAATCATTTCAGAATGTTCATGGATGTCACATAATAAAGTAGGCATATCTTGATCCTCAAGCATATAATTTATAATGACGCAATTATCCCCCCATTCATAGCCCGACAATGTAAGCAGATCGTCGATTTTTTGTGGCGTGTCGCAGTTCAAGATCAGCACCATCGCCTCAAGAGTCATAGCCCACCGCTCGGAATCGCTTATGTGATAATCATACAGACTCTTCAATTCATCGAGATTCAGCCCATAGCTTATAGAATCGCCCGAATCGACATAAAAACAGAAGCTGAACATTGCACCGGCATCAATAATGTTCTTTAAAAGGAATCGACGCTCGGAGCCCAAAATATAACGCGTCATTACGATCTTGGCATAACTGTCACCTTCATCCCTTAGAAACATCCACAATGGAAACTCGTCGGTGTTGACCAGAACCATGGCCGAAAAGATGTTTTCATCCCTATCGTATGAAAATGATGTAATTGTCGACGCAATGTCGAGCTCAAAGGGACATACACCGGTCGCCGTTTCAGCATTCTCAGCGAGTATGTCGGCTGCCTCACCGGCAGTATAAGCCGACAACCGAGTGACGGCAAGCGCAAGTGTGAAAATGAGTAGTGCTATTCTTTTCATGGGCTGACTTATTTGAGGATACAAAAATAACGAATATCGGCATATCGACAAAATCGGGCATAAAAAAGCCCCGTGACGCAGGCGTTCCGGCCTTGTCACGGGGCTGTGATTCAATTATTATTTAACAGGCATTATCAGCGATTAACGTAGATGTAGTATTCACCGGGGGCGAGCTTGACGGGGAACTCCTCGGTCTGACCGGTGAAGAAGTTGACCGTGGTGGCGTTTCCTGCGGGAACCTTGCCCTTATAGGTTATGTTCTGAGTCTTGTTGCCAAGGTTGGTAAACACATAGACGGTGGTGTTGTCGACCGAACGGCTGAATATGTACAGGTCGTCGCTCGTAGTGGGGTAACGCACTATCTCGCCGCCATGTACTCCGGCCTGCAGAGCGGGCTGGGTGTGCTTGAGGTGGTTGAGCTTCTGGTAAAACTCGAAGTAGCGGTTGCGCGGTTCCCAAGTGGGAGGCACATCCTTCTTGAAAAATTCCAATGCGCGGTTGAGTCCTGTTTCCTGACCTGTGTATATGAGCGGCATTCCGGGAAGCGTGTAGCTCAGCACGGCAAATGCATCGGTGAGATTGCCAAGACGCTCTTGTGCGGTGCCCTCCCATGAGTTGAGGTCGTGATTGGTTATCATGTTCATCAGATAGCTGTCGGTGGGATATTCCTCGGCCTGACGCTCAAGCAGCGAGTCGATTGCCACGGCCGACTTGGCGGGGAATGTCTTTACGGTGCCGTCCTCGCCCTTGAATGTGTATTGCCCCTGCGTGGCCGCGATTTCGCTGAAGAGGTCCTTCATGGGCCAGTTATAACCCATGTTGAATCCGTTGACCTGAAGTTCGGGCTTGCTGGCTTCGGCGAGCATGAACACTTCCTTTACCTCGTCGAGCTTCGGACGGGTTTCGTCCCAGAAGTCGGTAGGCACTTCACCTGCCACATCGCAGCGGAAGCCGTCGACATCGACATCGGTGAGCCAGAATTTAAGCGCGTCGACCATTGCGGCACGCATCTCGGGATTATTGTAATCGAGTTTGTAGACATCGGTCCAGTCGTAGGGGCCTACCATGTTTCCGAGCGAGTCCTTCACATACCAGTCGGGGTGCTCGGTCACCCATGCATTGTCGCGGCCTGTGTGGTTGGGGACCCAGTCGAGGATCACCTTCATACCGAGGTCATGTGCCTTGTCGACAACCTTCTTGAACTGGTCGATTGTACCGAATTCGGGGTTGAATGCCTTGTAGTCCTGTACGGCATAGTAGCTGCCAAGCTCTCCCTTGCGGCCGTCGACCGATATGGGATGGATGGGCATGAACCACAGAATGTCGACACCAAGCTCCTTCAATCGCGGAAGTTCTCGCTCAAAGGCGGTAATTGTTCCACTGTCGGTGTATTGGCGCAGATTTACTTCATAGATGACAGCATTCCTGCTCCAATCGGGTTGCTTAAGATTGGTATAGGTACTGTCGGCCTGAGCGAGCGCCGCATCACTTTTTTTACGTGTAGTGCAACTCGCTACGATAAGTGCTGCCGCTCCGGCAGCCAAAGCTAAAAATAAAATTTTTCTCATGATTGTACCGTTTTTGAAGTTGTAATCGCAAATATAGCGATTATATCAAAAACCTACAATGCTTTATAGCAATAAATTAACAAAAACGTTTGCGTGATATAAAATTGGGGACAAAAAGGCCAATATCAACGGAAAATAGATGGGTGATTGGTCGATAGGAGCGGGGGAAATGAAAAAGCGGCTTCGTGAAGCCGCTTTTTCACCAAATCAATTATTTAATCCGTCATTATGTGGAATTGAGGTGTTAATTTTCAGGTCGAATGTTAATAAGTCGATAGCGCAACATCGAGGTGCGGGGCAATAGCAGATAACCGGGATACAAGTCGTTTTCAGTTATCTTGTCCAAGCCCATATCAAACTGATAGGCAAACGAACGTGTCCTTCCGTCAATATTCAGCTCGGGATATTTGTCTTTCAGGTCCAATGCACCGAAATTGGATGTCCAATATGAAACCCACTTGGTGATAGGATACTTTGGATCAAATCCGCGGTCATTAATGTTGTGAGCTTTGTAGAACGCATCAAGCTTCTCCATTACCTGATATCCCACTATCGAGGGCACACACCATGAGTAGCTGTAATCATTAACGGCTCCGGTTCCCGGCTTAGGACGAGAGGGAAGCGTTGTCATATTAACTAAAGAGGAAACAGACACATTATTGCCGGGATAGGGATAATATTGCTGGAAATGGTTTTCCATCGCTGCGTGCATCATGCAGCTGCCTCGCGAGTAATCAATGTGCTTGCCATCGTTCCAGCCTTTTCCCGTAGGCAGATAATTCTTGGCATATTCCACATGCCCCATACAATTATCACCCTCAGGTTTTGGGTCGATAAGATGGTAGACATTCTCAAAGCCGGTGTCCTGATTGCTGTCGAGCAACACACCATTGAATCCCCACTGCATGGGATCACGGTCGACGCGGTCGACATAGAACACGAAATCTTTTCCCGTGCCAAAGTCATGATTATAATACTTTTCAATCATGGCCTTGGCCTTAAGCAGGTTTTCATCAGTAGGATAATTATTCAAGTCAGCCTGCGTGATTGAGAATGTAACAGGTCGATACTGTGTAAATTTAACAACAACCTCAGTCCTATCGCCACCGTTACCAACACCCGAAAACGTAACTTCACAAGAACGTTCATTAGCTGTGGTCGAATTATCATTAGGCAAAAGCGGTTGCACATAGAACCACATCTGCTTGTCGTCAACAGTTTCAAAATCATTGGCTCCACCGGTGTTAGATACCTGTGCCCATTCATAAGTGTTACTCGGCTTTGCTCTTACGTATACAAATGTAGCTGTCGGGCCGCTCATTTTCATTTTTTTCATAATTTCCGAAATGTTGCCGGTGAACTCGACACAGAACATCTCGCCGCCACCGCCGACAACCATATTGGCATCTCCGACAACCTGCGATGTCTTAGTTTCAGCGTCAACTCGCCATGTCTGGTTATTTTCAGTAATTCCCGTGCCTGAAAGAGTCAAAGAAAGCTTATAATGGGTATTACGCTCCACATCGAAGTTGCGGAACTCATTGCGTCCAAGGAAGAAACGCCATGTGGCAGTGCCTTTCTCGCGAATCTCAGGACTGCCATTGTACTCTTCATATCGCATATAGTCGGCATTGATTTCGATATAGGAACATGCCTTGGTGTTGGCCTCGATTGAGGCCTTGTCACGATCCACGCCGGCAGGACGCTTGTAGCGCTGGTCGGTTTCATCGGCACCGAAAGCATCGCCGCCGTGCATGTTCTCATACAGGAACAGCGGCTGTACTGTCACATCGTTGTAATCGCCGTCGGTATAGTGCTTGCCTATAGTTGTCCTATAACCCATTTCATTTCCAAAATCGGTCCAACTTTGTGTATCGGTTCCCACCAATCGGTAGCCGCCCGATATCAAAGCACCTCCTTTTCGGTCGCCATACTCGCTTACCGAACCTTCTATCGGCACAAGGGGAGAGGCCTCAGCGGTTATTTTGTTTTCACGGCCTATGGTGCAATATACAGGAACGTTGCGCAGACTCACATCTTTCACATCAATCACCACGCCTTTGTACAACCCCGAGCCGTCTATGACCAGCGTTACCATTGCCGCCGTACGATTCAGCTCGATTTCCACATTACGAGTAACCTCGCCCGGCTTATCGGTGGGCGTAGTATAGTCACGCTCTATCTCTCCAAACATTCGGTTGGGCATCACTACCGTGCTGTGGGGATTGCCGTTTATATCGGTGCTTGTTGAGGAAGTCTTTAGATTTCGCAACTGCGTCACCGTGTTTGCATCGTTGGGTTCTATGGCTCTGCCCCAATTGGCCACGGCATATATGAGGCAAGTCTTTAAAGGTATGGCAGGATGATTCTCCCAATATTTGTCGGTGAAATTGAGATGAAACTCCCGGTACTCATTGACATCCTCATAAGTAATGGTGACTCCGGGGACTATTTCATATCCGCTCGCATTGACAGAGGCAAAGGGCAGGTATATGCGGTCGCTTATTGCATCGCCTATGGCGATAAATATGTTTATATCGTCCATTGTATCAAAGTCCGATGCAACAGCACGTGAGCCGGGAGCGGTCACCGACAGTTCAGGCATCTTGACCTTGATAGTGACCGAACTACAATCAGCCGACCCAGACTCGTCGGCAAATTCATCCCTGACGCATGAACTTGTGGTGAACATCATCCACAAAAGCAGCATCACAGGCATGATATATCTGAAGTTCTTATATTTCATAGTCAGTTGATTTTCTATATTATAAATCCGGCTCGATTTCTACAGCTATCCATCCGTTTATCGTAATGACAATAGAAGATTCACTTATCTTCACCACTACGTTATAATTTAGTTCACGGTCAAAGTCTTCCTGAGTGTTGTAGTGACCGGTGGCCATCATGGTCTGCACCAGGTCCTTGTCAAAGACTTTCTTTCCGTTCTTATTCTTTACAGTCAACCCAAACGGGCGTCCTATCACCAATCGCAACAGATTCAACTCCGACACAGCCTTGCCGGGCGATGTATATGTGTTATATGGCTGATTTATGATGGTCCGGGCCTTCTTGCCAAAGCTGTTGTCGGCCAAGTAACGGGCGTTGGTGCCCGTACAGTACACTTCATAGGGAGCATCGGTTGCGTCGGCCCGATTCCTGCCCACCGACTGATCCTCGACCGTAACGGTCAAGTGCTTGGTGTCCTTTATCAAATCGACCACGGCGGCCGTTTCAGGATTGAACGTGGAAGTCACTTTCTTCAGGCCGTGGTAAAGGTTGTCAAGATCAATCAAAGGCTCTCCGTTGTTCTCGGCAGTGAGCATGAAGTTGTCAATGTGTGTAACCCCTTTCTTCAGCTCGCTCTGAAATACCGTTTCATCAGCGTTTTTCTCGCCGATGCTATAGGTCGTGAGTGGGCCTGCCCATGTCACGGTGGTGTAATTGCCCGGAGGTAAAGGCAGCCGCATCTCCCAGTCGTTGGTAAGATGCTTGCCCGCGTCGGAAAAGCAATCGTAGTAAATGCCGTTTTCGTCAAAAACATAAACGGTGACTTTACCTACCTCAGCACCGAAAAGGTTGGTGGATTCCGGATTTAGCGAGTAATCATACTTCAACAGGACTCCGGGGTTACATTCGGAGAGATCTTCCCTGATGCAGCTTGACGCCAAGCATAGCAACGAGGCCGACAGAAGTATTGTCTTAAATGGATATTTCATCGCAAGTGATTTATATATAAATGCAATAATTCATTAAAAATGGAAGAGAAGGAGAAGAGAGGCAAGGATGGCATCATGAAACAAGGACGCACATCCTTGCCTCTGCTTTGTCAGAGATAATCACTTTTGCTTACAAAAGCAATCTACGGCAATTTAATTAGTTAAATTCAGGTTCAATAGGAACACCGGTCCATTGTGCTACTGTTACAAGAGCTTCTATGGTAACGGCTTCCTCATAAGGATTTTCGGTAAGATTAGTAGCATCGAAGGTGCAATTCTCGATTTGATAAGCGTGACCTCTTTCGATAGATTCCAATTTATCTTTTCCTTCAGCACTTGGAGTCTTAAGCTTGTAAGAAGCAACGGTCAAGAAACGAGTTTGTCGTGCTTCGATATTGGCATATTTAACATCCAGCTTGATGACCATGTGAGGAGGAACACCACGCAATGCTGAATAGCCCCACCATTTTGTAGTAGCCTTAGGCGACACTTTCCAGATTTCACCTACGGTAGTTGATGCTGCCGACACGGCATTGCCATTGGTTGCATCATAAGAAGGTTCATTGCACATGAAATCATAACCGTCTGCTGTGTATTTAGCAAGTGTATAATTATCAGCTACACTGCCGTAATCCTTATGAGGTCTATTATCATCAAGGCTGCCCTGTAGCTCACCTTCGGTATAGAAATTGTTCATGTAGATACCCAATACATTGAAATTCTCGATGTCATTACCGAGATAAGTGTCAGGAGCTGTCTTTGCGATGAAATTCTTAACCTCCATACGTGCGGTGATAGGAACCAATTCAACCTCGATAGGCTTAGAAAGATCTTTGCCAAAGTAAGATGTCAAGCCTGTAAGGGTTGAAGATTCATTTGAAAACTCGGTAAAATCTTCCTTATATTGGTTTTTTAAGAAAATCTTAGTTGCACGGGCCTCGCTCAATGTACCTGTTCCAATAGGATTGTTGCTCATTTCATTGGCGATGATGTATATGGACTGTGCCGAAGCGGGTACACCTTCCAAAGTAATGGTTGTCTGGTGAGCGTCTGATTTCAAATCTTCGATTGCCTTTGCACGTGCAGCGTCATCCCATGCATAGGGTACATACTGTTCGCTACCGTCGTAGAACATGATTTTCAGATTTTCAATGGTGTTATACTTGCCAACGGCAGATTCACCCAATTAACGACTCTTGGCAGTTCCAATCGACAGGGACACATATACCTTACTGTCCTTATCGGGAAGTTGAGCATCGTTGTCATCACTACTACATGCTGCGAATGTCAAACCGAGCAATCCCAGCATAAATAATTTGTTAAACTTCATAATAAATTTAAATAGTTAAAAAATAATTAGGAATGAATATGTATTTGGTAAAATCAATAATCAGCCATGACACCTTCCAGCTGGCTCAGATTAGCAGCCGCTTCGGCCCATCCGGCATTCTTGGCTCGCGACAGAGCCTCACGCGCCTTGTCGAGCTGCCCGTTGCGGGCATAGGCCACGCCGAGCGCATTGAGCACCTGTGGATCGCTGCTGACCTTCGAGCCCTCAAGCAGCTTTATCGCTCCGGCAACATTACCTTGCTCCATTTCCATACGTGCCGCATTGACCACCACCGACGCATCGTCGGGATAGATGCGAGCCGATGTGAGAATGGCCTCGCGATAGCCGTCGGTGCCTTCGCCGTAGGAGTCGGCCACCTTGTATATCTCGTCCACGCTCAGGAGGTCGGGGCGTGTCTTAAGCTGCTTCTTTGCCTCGTCGATGTCGAAGTTGCACACATTGTACTCTACACGGTACTCGTTGCGGCGCAACGGCCCGTACATTTCGTTGAGCAGTCGCTGATATATTTCAGGGGGAACGAGATTCTTCAGCTTCGCCTCGCAGTCATCGCGGTCGCCGTCGCAGTCATCGATTATTTTCAGCACCTCGTCCACCTTAAGCAGTCGGGGATGCTTCATGACCTCCTTACGCAGTCCTTCCCAGTCCTCGCCTACACCGGTGACATGCCACAGCGAGTGGTCGACACTGGTGTTTTCCTTCATGTAAGCAGCCAGCGCGTCGGCGCGTGTCTGCGAAAGCTTCAGGTTGTAGGCCTCCGATCCCTCGGGCGAGGCATAGCCTGTGATATAGATGCCGGTTATCGTGAGGTCGGGATTGCCGTCGACCATGTTGATTGAAGCAACCACGTTGTCGAGCTCCTGCCTGTTATCCTTGAAGTCGGGATCAATGTTAGAGCTGTTCTGACGGAACTGGAGTCGTGCCGTGCGAGTTTCAGCTCTCTCCTTCACCGGTTCGGGTGCCACGACAGCCTTGCTCACGCGGTAGTCGGGAGTAAATGGCGCCAAGGCCTTGTCGCCCTCGGCCATTGCCTGCTCGGCGTGCCCCTCCTTGCAGTTGGCGCAACCGTATACCACCTCTCGCAGCTCAATGCGTCCACCAAGCATCCATGGCTCATAGGGCAACGCCGCCTGATAGTCATAGCTTTGCTGCTGTCCGTTCTTGCGGTATATCACCGCCTTTGCGGTTCCGTCGTGATAGGGCGGCATGTCGACACTCTTGATCTGCTTGGCTCGCTGATACATCTTGTAGCGCGTGCGTCCGTCGATTACCAACGCGGGGAACGCCGCCTCACGGCTTCCGTCGTTCGACATCAGCACCGGAATCAGCGCCACCGACTGCTGGGTGCGCATCTTAAGCCTACTGAGGTCGACAACCATTTTGAGCCTGACTTCCCGATTCTGTCGGGAAACCTCGCGGTTGCTTATGTCGATATCGTTCAGATAGCCCGCGGCATTGTCGGCCTGAAGAGTCAGGTGGCCGAATCCCAATATCAGAAGAATTATGGATAAATATATGTATTTCATTATCGTTACACTGTTATTTAATAATGTATATCAAAGAGATGCCCGCATTGGTAGGCCCGAAATAGTGTTTATGACGGCTTGCCTTGAAAGCACCGCATGTGGCACAATCATATTGGTCAAACTTCGTGTAGACATAGCCTATGCCGATATTGGCCTCAATATTCCAGCGCTTGCCCAGAAGCCAGGAGTAGCCGTAGGAGATGCCTGCGCCTGTAGCCCAGCCCTGATAGCGATGATCCTTAGTCGACTTGCTGCGAAACGGAATCCTGATTCCGCTGACATTGTAATAGACATAGCCTGTGTTAACGCCGAAGAAATGTCCGTTGAAGCGTTCACAAAGCCAATAACGGTACTCAGGCATCACCATCCAATGCTTCAACTTCTTGTTGCTATCCTTGTCGAGAGTCCACGGATTGTAGCCACCCGCGATGTTAAAGGTGGAGTGCTTACCAAGACCGAATTCCATGCCAAGGTTAGGCGTAGTACTTGACCAATACAGAAGATTGGTCTTCAATGCGATATCCTGCGCGTTGAGGGCGTTCGCACACCAACAAATTGCAAGAAAAACACCGAAAATTAATCTTTTCATATAATACTTCTTATTGAGATATCACTTTTGTATTACCCACTCACAGGTACTTGTCATGTCACAGAACGACATGACAACGCGCATCCTTGCCAAGGGCAAAGACGGTTGCTTCGTGCATTTTGAATCGGGAACATAGCTGATTGCCCGAGAGGTCGAGCGACCAGCGGGGAGCGAGCTGAACTTCGGCACCGAGATTGACGGTGAGGAGTGCGTCATAGACGAGATTGGTCTTTAATGCCACCTCCTGAGCCTTCATGGTATGTGTCGAAGCCAGTAGCGCAAATAGCAAAAAAATAAATTTCCGCATTTTTATTTACATTTTTCAAGAATGAATAACAATAACTATGTATAGATCAGATGATTGGTTTGCAATCGACTAATGTGTAAAAAACAAAACAATTTACGACCACCAAGCATCTCTTGCTTAGAGATACTTAAGTAACTTTTTTCATTGCCAACCAATAATTTAGACCGTTGGAAAGTGTGTGATTACATAGCAGGTACCCGATTTTGGCTTTTAACAATTTTAATATACGATTTTCTGTGAAAATTTAAGAGAAAAATATTTCATCCCCGAAAGAAAAAATTTTTGGGCCATGAGTCACTCTTGCTTAGAGATACTTAAGCAATGACAAAAATAGGCATTAACGCTGATATAAACAAGTATTTAGATTAAATTTAACACACAAAAATTTACATATTGTTAATTGTACAATTTGATTTCCGTATTGACAGTTGGAAATTACCCCCCCCCCATAATTTATTGATATATAGGTAATTATTATGGAAGTTACTCTCTAAGCAAGAGATGCTTGGTAATCGTAAATTGTAACTCTCTCTCGGATGTTAATTTAAAGCCTATATCTAATCGTTTGATAACAAGGGCAATATCCCGGATTTTCGTCGCAATTTGACCAACATATCGTAAGTTATTTTTTGAAAATGTAATATAAAAATGAGAAGAATCATTTTTTTGCTATTTGCACTACTGGCTTCTACACACACCATGAAGGCTCAGGAGATAGCACTCAAGACCAATCTCGTCTATGACGCACTCCTCACAGTCAATCTCGGTGCCGAGGCCAAAATTGCCCCCCGATGGTCGGTCGACCTTTCGGGTAATTTCAACGCATGGACTCTCGATCATGGCAAGAAGTGGAAGCACTGGATGGTGCAGCCCGAGGCTCGCTACTGGTTCTGTGACGCTATGGCCGGACACTTTGTAGCAGCCCACGCACTTGGCGGACAGTACAATGTGGGACACATCGACATGGGAAGCCTCAACTTCCTCGGAACCAATCTCAAAAACCTCAAGGACCACCGCTACCAGGGATGGTATGGCGGACTCGGCGTGGCCTACGGCTACTCGTGGATTCTGAGCCGTCACTTCAACATCGAGGCCGAGCTGGGTGTGGGTTGGATTTACACGAAGTTTGACACATTTGAGTGTGCCGGATGCGGCCGTCGCGTCAACACCGGACGCTCCCACAACTACGTAGGCCCCACAAAGGCCGCAATCAACCTGGTCTACGTATTTTAAATTCAACACCCCCACTTCATCACAACCATTTCCACTATTCAGCTGATTATGAAGCAGATTATATTGAACTTGGCACTGGCTGCCTGCGCTCTGTCGGCAGCAGCAGCCGACCCGGTAAGCGACATAAACGTCGAACGCTCCGAGAGCAACCTCATCGTCAACATGACAGTCGACCCCCAGCAGGTGACCTCGCGATCCAACCGCGAGGAGTGGCTGCGTCCCGTGATTACCAACGGTGTCGACTCGCTGCGACTGCGACCCGTAATTGTGGCCGGACGCACACGCTACTACCAGCACCTGCGCGCCGACGGCAACAACGCCCCCTACGTGATGCTGCGCTCGGGCAAGGGCAATCCCTACGCCTACTCCGAGGTAGTGCCCTACGCCGACTGGATGGAGATGTCGACGCTCACCCTTGAGCGCGATGTCGACGGTTGCTGCGGCGACGCACTCGAGGCATCGTCATCAAGCGAGCTCGCCCGGCTCGACTTCACCCCGCAGACATTTGAGCCCCTCATGGTCTACGTGAAGCCCGCCGCCGAGGCCGTGAAGACACGTGAAATCCACGGATCGGCCTACATCGACTTCCGCGTCAACCGCACCGACATCGACCCCGGCTACCGCCGCAACCCCGAGGAGCTCGCCGCAATACGCGCCACAATCGACGCTATCAAGGGCGACAAGGACGTGACCATCACATCGCTATCAATCAAGGGCTACGCCTCGCCCGAAGGCCCCTACGCCAACAACGAGCGGCTCGCCAAGGGCCGCACCGAGGCTCTCGTCGACTATGTGCGCAACCTCTACAGCTTCCCCTCAGGGCTCATGACCACATCGTGGGAGGCCGAGGACTGGCAGGGACTCGTCGACTACGTGAAGAAGTCGACCCTCGCCGACCGCGACGACATTCTCGCCCTGATCACCGACAACAGCCTCGCCCCCGACGCCCGCGAGTGGCGGCTAAAGTCGCGCTTCCCCGAACAATACTCATTCCTGCTCAAGGAGGTGTATCCCGCGCTCCGTCACAGCGACTACGCCGTCAACTACAACATCCGCAACTACACCACCGTCGAGGAGATAGCCGCAGTGATGGCCTCGGCTCCGCAGAAGCTGTCGCTTGAAGAACTCTTCCGCCTCGCACAGAGCCTCGACAAGGACTCGCCCGAGTTCCAGGAAGTTATGGAGGTGGCAGTGAGAATGTATCCCGACTCGCCCGTAGCCAATCTTAACGCCGGACTCACCGCCATAGGCCACGACGAGCTCGACATGGCACGCGCCTATCTCGCCAAGGCCGGCAAATCGCCCGAGGCCGACTATGCGCGCGGAATCCTTGAGGCAAAGGCCGGCAACTACACCCGCGCCGTGGAGCTGCTTCAGGCCGCCAAGGGTGTTGCCGAGGCTCAGGCCGCAATCGACCGCCTGCGCGAACTCAAACTTATTGACTGATCTAATCACAGTGTGTGAAAATTAATATTTGTTTAATCACTTTTTATAATTAATTGCAATGAAAAAAATTAACTTTCTTTTCGGAGCACTTGCCGCCTTGGCAATGGGCGGCGCTGTAACAGCATGTTCCGACGATGACCTTGACAAAGGTATCGACAATGGCGTGGCAGAGGTCGACATGGTGCGCTACCTTAATGTCTCGATAAGTAATCCTACCTCAAGCGGTTCTCGCGCTGAAGGTGACCCGACTTTTGAAGCCGGTGTAGGTCAAGAGAACTATATTCACGACCTATACTTCGTGTTCTATGATGCTCAGAGAATGCCGACTGGAGAATATTACAAAATGACATTCAGCAACAATGAAACCAGCGATGACAACGGAACATTTACTCCTTCAGGGGGTGATGGAACTGCATCTGACAATACTCAAGGAACGGCTGGAAATGTAGGCAAAATATGGCAATCAACAATTGAAGTAAAATTGTCGCAAGGTCAAAACTTGCCTTCATACGTTATGGCATTTGTAAATCCCACTGCAGGAAATGCAAATTTCGTTAAACTCAGCCTTGATGAGATCGAAAAAGAAAAGGTCACATTAGTAAAATTAGGCGATGGACATTTCCCCATGTCTAACTCGGTTTATTACGGTGACAACCCCATATCGGGTGAAACAAATGCTCGTATGGTAGCTACTCCTATCACAACTTCACAATTATTTAAAACACAGGAAGAGGCCGCAGCAAGCCCTGCTATAGAAATATATGTTGAACGCTATGCTGCCAAGGTTAATTTAACATTGGACAACACAGGAACTGGTGATGCTGCTACTATAAAACCTTTCGATGGCGTAAACGGTTACACCTTGACTTTCGTTCCAGAATATTGGCGACCCAACACTATTGACCAGCAAGAATACGCCGTTAAGCATTATGGTCTGATTGGAGCAAATAATACTCCAAATGAGAAACCCTCATATACAGACCTCATCAATAACTTCAACTGGACATGGAACGATCCCGATTATTATCGTTCATATTGGGCTTGCTCTCCCTCATATTATAAGTTTAATTATCCTCGTGTTTCCGATAACATTGAGGATGTCATAAGGAATGCTGCCGGTGACGGTGCTTACAACCACTATTCACAGTATCCCTATGACCTCCACTATTTCACCTATAATGAAATAGCACAAAGCAAGATATTGAACCCTGATGGTACAGCTGCAATGACAGGAGCTCCTACATTACAACCCTCTATTGCATTCACTGGTAACAAATTTGCAGGCGCATTCTATTCTCGTGAAACAACTGCAAGTGCAAAAGCATGGAATGGAGAAGCCGCTTTAGCAACAGGAGAAAAATTCAATCCTCTCGCAACTATGGCATCTGCCGTCATTGTAGGTCGCTATAAAGTTACTGCTGATGATGGTACTGAACTTCCCGATAATTCTACATTCTACCTTTATGGTAAAACCGGAAACAATTGGAATCTCTACACGAGCGACGAAGACTTAATAAAAGCCATGGTAAAACAGCAGAACACTGTTGTTAAAAATACAGCTGCACAAGGTGAAACGCCTAATTATCAGCCTGTACCGGTTGAAGAATTTGCAAATTTCGTAGCTGAGCATCCTTCTTATGCTGTACGCGAAATCGCAGGAACTCCTGTTGCCGGTCGTTTTGTTGCTCTTCAATTGAAGCCTGATGTGACAGGATATTATTGGTACAATCAAAATTCAGAAGAAGATAATAAGTATGAACAAATTACCGCCACAAATATCAACAACGTTAATGCAGAGCTTCTAATTGCAGGATATGCTCGCAAATATGGTGAAGGTCTTTGCTACTTCAGCGTGCCCATCAAGCATCTTGGATTCCCCGAAAACGCAGTTGTAGATAACCTTATCAAATTTGAGGATTGTGTTCCAGGTTCATTCGGTCTTGTACGTAACCACGTTTACAACCTGAATGTATCAAGCATTACAGGTCTTGCAACCACACTCCGCGATCCTAACCAGCCCATCGTTCCCCCGGCTGACGAGCAGACCTACTACATCTCAGCTAAGCTGAATGTATTGAACTGGCGCATCGTTCCCACACAGAACGTTATCCTCTAATCGGCCTATTTCGCGTGACTTGTCACGCAACAAATAAAATGGTAAAATGATTTGATATTCAGCAGAGGGGAGCCTTCAGGAAGCTTCCACCCGAAGTCCCCGGGACTCCCCTCCGCTTTTTCTCTCTCAGCGCAAGCAACCTCTCCCCGAAACCCGGAAGCAACTCGCAGCCCTCACCAAACCCGCAATCGAAGCCGAAGCGCAAGCATCGACTCCACCCAACAACGACAACAACGAGGCCCCGCTCAACCGAGGCCCACAACAATATAAAGGCGGAAACGCCCCACAACAACGACAAAACAAAAACAACAACGATATAACATTGACCAACCGTTATGAAACTTACTTGCATCCGACACCTGACGGGCATCATCACCTTGCTATGGGGCGTTATCGCCCTCGGGTCGCTGTCGTCGTGTGACAGCGCCATATATGACGACGAGGGCGACTGCTCGGTACACTACCGAGTCACCTTCACCTACGACATGAACATGAAGTGGGCCAACGCATTTCCCCACGAAGTAAAATCGGTGACCCTCTACATCTACGACCGCAACGGCCAACTCGTCATGAGCAAGACCGACAACAGCGCCGCACTCGCCTCGCCCGACTACTACATGGATGTGGAAGTGCTCCCCGGCAAATACGACCTCCTCGTGTGGGCCACCGGCAAGTCGCCCGTCGACAATCCCACCGCATTTGAAATAGCATCGGCGGCCCCCGGAAGCGCCATGAGCACCCTCGGAGCCAAAATGCCCCTCGACGGCACCCCGGCCGACGGCGGCCTCTATGTCGACCGTGACATCGTGCCCCTCTACCACGGCATCATGCGCGGAGTCGACTTCCCCGACACCTACGGCAACGTGACGCTCGGCCCCGTAAGCCTCACCAAGGACACCAACGTGATGCAGGTGCTCCTCCAGAACACCGACGGCACCACAATGAAGGCCGACGACTTCAGCTTCTACATCACGGCAGCCAACAACGAGCTCGACTACCTCAACAAGGTGGTGTCGACAACGCAGTTCAGCTACCGCCCCTGGGCCATGACCCTCACCTCGGCATCGCTCGACAAGCCCGAAGCCCAGGCCGCCTCATCGACACCCGCACGCGCCCTGACCGAGGCCAACGGCATCCTCGCCGAGCTATCGACAGGCCGCCTCATCGACACCCGCACCCAGCGACTCGTAGTGCGCCGCAACTCCGACGGCGAGGACATCATAAACATCAACCTCATCCAGTATCTGCTCATGGTCAAGGGCGAATACAACCGGCAGATGAGCAATCAGGAGTACCTCGACCGCAACGACAACTACTCGCTCATGTTTTTCGTCGACGACAACCGCAACTGGTACATAGCCGGCGGAGTCTACATCAACGGCTGGCGCATCGTGCCGCCTCAGGACACCGAGCTATAATCAACTACGTGACACAGCTAAAATCAACACCCAAAAAAATTTTTACTTGAATCAATGACCCGATTTTACAATAAATTCCTCGCCGCAGCCTCGGCAATGATGCTGACGCTGACGGGCTGTGTCAACGAGGACTCACCATGTCCCGGCGACGGCGACGAAGCCACAAAGGTGACGCTGCATTTTACAGTGATGACCTACAACCCCGCCGCCTCGCGCGAAGCCCAGCAATCGCGTGCCACCGTCGACCCGGAGCAAGGCTCACTGCTGTCGCGCGCCGACGATGACTGCTCGGACGGTCCCCAAGGCTCACCCGCCGAAAACTACATTAACACGGCCGACTGCCAGTTTCTGCTCTTCGATGCCGACCGCAAGCTCCTGCGACCCATCTTCCCCGAAATAACCGGCAAAGACGATGTTCAGTACACTTATTACACAATCAAGGCATCAATCACCGAGCCCTACTTTGACGAAGCCGTAAAGGCCGACCTCGACCAAATCGACTTCTACATCATGGTCATCGCCAACAGCCACTCAACCGGCCTCGACGGCCAATACCCCGGCCTCACCCCCGGCGTGACCACCATCGACGACATCGCCGCACAACGTGTAACGTTCAATCAGCCTGTAGGCTATTATCTCGGAGGCCCCGGAGGTGAATATCGCCCCTGGACTCCCTCCATCGATGAAAATCGCCTTATCCCCATGGCCGGACTACAGAAATTCACCGTATCGGCCACGCAGCTTAAGGAGTCGACCTACGATGTTCCTGTCTACCTCTCCGACGAAAATGCCAATGGCAAAACCATAGATATGCTCCGCGCAATGGCTAAAATCGAGGTGATCGACCGAATCGATGTCACGGGGACATTTGACCCCGCATCCAATGCCAACCGGTTCCATGTCGACAAAGTCGAGCTCTTCGGATGGTACAACAGCGGAACAATAATGCCCTATATCAACAACGGGAACTGGAGCACCGCAGCAGGCGAATGGAGCATGGATTCATCGGGCGATGTCAGCCTCCCCACAATCTCGCCAAAATCGGGATACAATTTCCCGGTGACAGGAGCGCAACAAAAAACCGATAATTTCGGTAGGCCCATATACAACGATGACGGAACCCCGCTCATGGATGATGTTAAAGGACCCGAAATCACCTTTTCCGAAGATGACGATGCCACAGCCCTGCGCGCCGACAAGTGCATCGTGTGGTCGGGATATGTGGTAGAGTACTCAAAAGCATTGGTAGGAGTAATGGACCATGAATATGAACGCTACCCCTTTATCGAGGTGACGGTCAGCAACCCCAATTCCGGAGGAATGGACGACTCACCGATATTCAAAATGAAACTTGCAGACTATAGCAACGGACAAGTCGTAGGCGATGGAATCGACTTCCTGCTGCGCAACCACATCTACCGCTACGAGATTACCGGCGTTAACAGCGAAGCCAATATAATCGAGGTGGGCTACACTGTGTGTGACTGGGACAATCGCACGGTCGACATCCCTACATTTAATTAATCTACAAATACATACTGATTATAAGACATGAACTACTATATAAAATATCTTAAGATAATCCCTGCATTTATCGCCATTTTTATAGGTTTGACATCATGTGAGGATGATATAAAGTTTGAATGTGAGAATCAGATTGAAGGTGAAGACACGACAATATCTTTAAATCTCAATACTCCATCATTCACACAAATATCTTCGCGTGCCGATATGTCCACAGAAGATGCCTATAAGGTGAACACCTTATGGATAGGAATTTATAATTCCCGTTCAGGGGAAAGCACTCTTACCGATAATGGTAAAAACGGTTTATTTCTTGAGGCCCAAAATGACCATGGTTTTGTAGCAGGAAGTCAAGATCATAACAGACATGCACTCACAAATATAAAAACGAAATCAGGAAGTAGCTATATAGTTGCTGTGGCCAATCCTGACCGCAACTTTGGATTTACAATTAAAGACGAAAAAAGGACAAGTACTTCACTTAAGGAGTTACTTGAAAATGCATCAACATGGGATGATTTCCGATCAATCATAATTGAACGCGAACTATTTCGAGGCAGTGCTGATATTAATATTCCTAATGCAACACAGAATCCGCTTCCCATGAGTGGAATATATCTTGAAGAATCGCATACTGCCGACTTTGACTGGAATACGGTAAAACCTTATGCCATCCCTCTGCCAAAGACAAACGGCGGAAATGTGTCAATGCCTGGAAGCATACACCTGCGTCGCCCGTTCACACAAGTTAAAGTAAATCTACAGGCTGCAACCGAGGAAAACAACGACATAAAGATTTTAAAAATCGAGCCCGAATCGTTTGTCATACACAATGTGCCCATTTACAGTTGGTTGTATGAACGACCACAGCTACCGGTTGGAACTCCACCTGAAAAAAATACAGATTATGCCAATGCCGGTGATGCGTTGGAAAAAGATGCTGAAAAAAACACTAACTATAAGTCATCATTGATTTATCCGTCTACTAATATCAACGAAAAAGACGGAGTATATTCGTTTGACTTCTGGATGATGGAGAACAAGCGCACGGGACTTGACTTCTGCACCGACTATCAAAAGCGCGAAATAGAGTGGAAAAACGACGCAACAGGTGCCAACACAGGCGTTTACAGAAGCTTGTGCCCATCCGAAACCCCTACGCTCAACAACTTCGCCACCTATATGGAAATACGCGCAAAACTCACTTATATAGAAAAAGATCCGATTGTAAACCCCGATGGGTTCTAGTGGTCGGAAGAGGTTTGTAACGATAGTATTTTGATTTTTAGATTATT